>Ga0123341_1002555_pt1 | contig 15041 bp, 6 predicted proteins | sample Turbeapinknodule_FD_89959 | JGI IMG/M metagenome (GOLD analysis project Ga0123341, IMG submission 89959) | Root nodule microbial communities of legume samples collected from Mexico - Turtle bean Mexico pink nodule | ecosystem: Host-associated > Plants > Roots > Nodule | place: Mexico: Nepantla... | reverse complement strand
TTATTATACCATTCAATGTGAAAATAATATATAAAATCATTTAAAACATTTTAGTGTAAAATAAAAATATTTATAATAAATATCTAAAATTAATAATATTTGATATGCTGTAATTTGACTTAAGTAATATCCCACGTGTTGAATTTTGGTTTACCCTTTAAATAAATGTAGTTACAGTAACCTGTAATAGTAGGAAATTGGCGAGTACATATAGTTTAAATGTAAATTAATGATTAAAACAAGTTTAAATGAAAAATGACGTGGATTTCAAATATTAAAAATTAAACTAATCATAAAAATATTTTAAATTCTATATGTAATAAACTAATCCATAGTAGAGATGGAATTCGATCTTTAATTTTAGTCTAAAACGAAACTTTAAAATATTCATGACGGGTTCTTATTTTTCCTAAAATAAAAATACAGAAACAAAATAAGAGTGTTTATTAAAAGTAAAATAAAGTTAATAATTGGGTTTAGTTTTCAAAAGTTCAACTATAAGTTCCTCATTAAAATAATAAAATAAATAGAGATTAAGTACTTAGTATATAATGTTTGAAGGTTGAGAGAAACTCCCTATTATTTGGCAAGAGTATTAATTTGCTATTGCAAGTGATAAATGAATAGATGTTCGAGTATTAAATCTATATAAACTTGTAATATAATTATTTAATCAGAATAAAAAATATTTTTAAGAATTTTTAATGAGAAGTCAACACAAAAGCAATGTTTTCAATCATTTACTAAATAAAAAGGTAAAGAGATATTTTTGGTTTTTAATATAGATCGATTGTGAACTTATACCAGCCAAATCAAAAACATAAATAAATATAAAATAACAAAAAACATCATATACCTTAATTTAAGAGAATAAAAATCTCAATAAGAATTTTTGGATTTTGAGAACAAAATAAAGTTTGACATGTCCAATTTGATTGATATGGCTTAATCAATCCTTGTTTCAATAATTATTGACATTCTTATCATTTAGCCAAGTGAATTTTAGTAGGAATCATTTTGAGGTGAATAATCTTTGTACAGTTGATATTTTCCTTGAGTTTTGTCCTAACGAAAATGGAATGACTTAAAGGTTGTGAAGATATTCAACTATTCAACTTCTCTTTTTGGAGTATTTACAAGTCAATTAAAGCCAAAAAGAGGTTAAGGATAATAAAACATAATTAGAAGACTATTAGGCTTGGGCTAGTATCATAAAGTACAAAGTCCAATAGAAAAAATATAAATAGATGTAGATCCTATGGTAAAAGGTAAACACTTTATGAATTCTAAATACAAATAGACATATCGGCATCTCAACTCACTTGGACGTCAGAGTGTCTTTGCAAGTTCCCATTTCGGATTGGACTCATGAAAAAAAATCATCTTCTTCTTCATTAGAGGATTATTTTAAGACAAAAATCGTTTTATATAACTTTGTTTTAAGAATATAGATTCTACTTGTTCATCCTCTATCTTTAGTGCAAAAAAAATATATAATCCCCTTTTCAAACTTTTTATGATAAATTTTAGCAAAATGTATCTTTTTCCCATAAATATAACACATATGATCTTATGACCTTCCCTTTATCATTCTTTTTCTGAAAAAACATAAATAACTTCTTCTTGTGTTGAGAAACAACCTCTTGTGTTTTTCTTTTATAAAACACATATGTGTGACTTATCTTTGTACTTAATTTATAAATAGGTTTTATGACATGCTTTGGTGAATTTTCCTTTTTAATTCATGATGTTTGAAAAATACTAATTTTATCTCCAAAGCTTATCAATCGTGTCTTAAATCATTTGGTGAATTTGGTCCACGATTGAGAAATATTTTTAAGAAGTCATGGCCATACAATTGAGTTCATGTTGTATTTCTCGTGGTAATGAAACTACATAGGTATCTTTTAAACTATGATCATTGATGCCATTAAGCAAATAAAATCTCTAGTTCATTCTTTTGAAATATCTATCTATGTATTTCATTTTTATTGAACAACATTTCATCTTAAAGAATTATTGCTTGGTTTTTCTTCAATATAGCCCCATCACTAATGAATTCTTCATGGAATGCTCCAATCGCAACTACAATTGTATTTAACCTGTGGAACTAGTTTTGGAGGATTGCTACCAAATTATGATACCATTCCTTTAGAGTGTTTGTCATTCGACAACAAAATTTTTCAATTACCTTGTATGAATCAATATCATTCGTTAGTATGATATCTAACCAAGTTTCAAACTCATAAGCCTTCTTCTCTATTGATTAGAAAGAATATAATCTAGAGTGAATCAAAGTCCACAAACTATCTAATTGTGTTCATTTAGGAAGATGAAACAACTTCATCTTGAGGATTAATATAGTTTCAAAATAAACCTGAAAAATTGTCACAACAATAAATACATAAAGTACGCAAATGAAGTATGATTTGCTATGAAATGTTGAGTACACATTGAAATGATTTTTTTTTTTAATAGTGAAGAAAAAGAGTATATCTTGTTATGACCAAACTTGTCTAATGAATGAATGGTGATAAAAGAAAAATGAAGGCAAAAATCTTGTAGGGGAGATCCATAGATATCACACATCTTTAATAGATAATATATTTAAATCATTCTACCTTATCTAAAACTGATATTAACATTTAATATGGTCATCATTATAAAACTTGTCTAATTTCCCCCATAAACAAGCATGATTAACGTAGTAATCTAAATTTAACAATAACAAATGATTATGTGTTATGCATGACTACAATTAAATATCTCATTTTCCATCAAAAAAAACTTTTTAAATGCTTAAATTTTATTAATAATTTAGATCTTTAGTTAAGTAAGAAAATTATGTCATTATCAATCATAAACTATATCATATTAAAAAAATGTTCCCAGATAGTGTTTAGAGACTATACAGACTCGTGCATCACACGTTCCTTCTTTTTAGCTTATTTATTAATTATTTTCACTCAGAATATGTTTATAATATTTGGAAAATAAAAAACCACAGACACTCGATCAAAACAGAGTAATAAACGACAGAACCTCCACTAACCAGTTTTTTTGTTCATCACTGCTTCAACATCGATAATCCATGGCTTCCTCTCTTCTCTCTCCATCATTTTCTTCCTTCCTCCGCACCAAGGTTTGTTCTTTGGTTTCCTTCTACGCTCCCAATTCCAAAGCATTGCCATCGATCACTTTCTTCTCTTTCTTGTGCTTCAGAACACTTCATTTTTCTCTGCCCCTTTTGCTCAAATGGGTTCCTAACTAACCCCTTTTTCTTCTTTCGTTTGTCTATTAGAAGGATCTCCCTCTCTACGCTTTCTCCTCTCAGAGATGCTTCAAAGCGGTTCCAAAGCGAATCCGTTGTTCTGTGGCGGCGCCTCAGCGCCAGCCTTCTACCACTGGATCAGTTCTGTTTTTCGGGCACCCTTTTGGATTTTTGGAGTTGCTTTTGAGTTTTTGTGTGTGATTTTTGCTTGTTTTGATGTGTTTCAGGTGAGGACCGCAATGACCATGACTGAGAAGATATTGGCCAGAGCTTCTGAGAAGGCCCAGTTGAGCCCCGGGGATAATGTTTGGGTCAATATTGATGTTTTGATGACACATGATGTTTGTGGGCCCGGTTCTATTGGGATTTTCAAGAGGGAGTTTGGTGAGGATGCCAAGGTGAGTTAGTTATTTGGCTTTGCTGGTTTTACTCAAGAGTATCTTTTATGGGAGTTTTTATTTTTCTAATGGTTGGGGTTGGTTGTTCATTGATTGTGCTGTTGGATTGGATGTCCATTGGAACTGTGAGGGCGGTTTAAAAAAAGATGAATTGTGAGGGTTCTTGAAGAAAGTAGGATTGGGGTCATGTGGTGAAATTAATTTTGAAGAGCAATGTACGCGATAGGTTCTGTTTATTGAATGTAGCATTGTACTTTCTGCGTGGGATCTTTGTCAGTTTAGAAGACGTGTGAGAGGTTATAGCATTGTAAGTGCTGAAAAAGGGATGTAAAATGATTATTACTTTTGTAAGTGGGAACTTCGAAATGCATTAACTGGTTTGATTGTGCACTTTTGCATGTCCATTATATGGTTGATTCTTTTACCTAGAAAGTTACCTGTGCGGGAAAATTATCTTGCGTGTTCTTATACTTATTATGCGGCTCATAGAATGATTCTAATTTTTCCCGGACTGGTTGGCAGTTAATCTCGTTACATGCTGAGACCTAACTTCTGTAATTTCCTGATTGCGTTTTTTTATTTCTGTGAATTCCTGATTGTGTTGTTCATTTGAAGGTTTGGGATCGTGAAAAGGTTGTAATAATACCTGATCACTATATATTCACAAGTGATGAACGTGCCAATCGCAATGTGGACATATTAAGAGATTTCTGCCAGGAGCAAAATATAAAATATTTTTATGATATTAAGGATCTTGGTAATTTTAAGGTATGCGTTTTTTTTTTTAATTTTCAATCTTTATTTGTCTGATTCAATTCTTAAAATAATGCACAATGTCTAAGAACATTGACTGTGATATTATAAAAATACAGGCGAATCCAGACTATAAGGGTGTTTGCCATGTTGCTCTTGCTCAGGAAGGTCATTGTAGGCCAGGAGAGGTTTGTTTAGTATAACAAGATAATTTTACTGTGGTGAAGTATTGTTCATTTGTTTGGCAGAACTTTGGTTCCTGCTTTACTAATTTCACTGTTATCTGCAGGTTCTCTTAGGTACTGATTCCCACACTTGTACTGCTGGAGCATTTGGTCAATTTGCTACTGGGATTGGTAATACTGATGCTGGTTTTGTGCTTGGAACTGGGAAGCTTCTGCTCAAGGTAGCTTCTGCTCAAGACTCCCATCTCTTGGTTTTTAATAGAAGATATTCTGTAGAATCTTATATTTTTTTTGCCTTTATCATCAACTCCAGCCCAAGGTTTTATATGTGGTAGTTCTAGAATCAAAAGTTTAACGTGTTTTATTTTCTCTTTTAATGTCATTTTTCTCTCATCAGCTTGGCAGATTACTGATTAGAATTTGCAACCAACTTTGTTGTATCTCTCTCTCTTAACTATTTATAATTTATAATATTCAAATATTTGAAAGAACATATTATAGCTTTTCTTGTTATCCATTTTCAGTTGTCTGCTCTATGTATTTCCAAGACTTAACTTCCCATTTTGAATGAAAAAGAATTGGAGATACTATGAGAGCAAAATATAAAATAAGTTACTTTGAGATAACTTATCAAACACTTATGTGTTGGTCAAACTAGTTTATAAGCTAGTTAACTTATTGGATTTACTTGACACACTCAATTGTTTTTTCATAATATATCGTGTTCAAAATGCAGGTGCCCCCAACTTTGAGATTTGTAATGGATGGAGAAATGCCCGATTATTTGCTTTCAAAGGATTTGATTCTTCAAGTAAGTGCCTTGGTCCTGTACTTTTGTTCGGACATATCATAGTCACTTGGTGACTGTGACTGTTTGCTCATTTTCATTTAGGAAATATAAATTTTACATCCTTACATCAGTGAATGATTTACCTCACAGATTATTGGTGAAATAAGTGTGGCCGGTGCAACATATAAAGCTATGGAGTTTGTCGGTACAACTGTTGAAAGTTTAAGTGTAAGTATGTAGAGCAAGATGTTATGTTTTGATTTAATACTAAGAGTTTGTTTACTCATATTTCCATTTTTTGTTTTCTTTTAATTACAAAACTGTTATATTGTTTCCAATTTGTTTCCCGTTTGAAAGATTTGTACAGAAAACAAAAAAAAACTCGTTTTCATTGTTTCTTTTACAAATATTAGAAAACAAAGAGACAACTGAAAACAGTTGGCGGTTTTGTAATTAGAAAGTTACAACAGTAACAGATAACACAAGTAAAAGAGCCTTAAGTGTTTCTTCAATCTATGAACCCTTTTTCTTTTGATTGTAATTGTTGTTTTGGTAATTTTTTCCTATTGGATAGATGGAAGAACGGATGACATTGTGCAACATGGTTGTCGAAGCTGGTGGAAAGAATGGTGTTGTTCCTGCTGATAGCACTACATTTAAATATATTGAGGTTTGTCCAACTGAGTAGATTCTCTGAAATTGATATCTTGCCTCTAACAAGATTTTAGTACTGTTTGGCTGTTGTTAACTATGTCATCATATATTGATTTGTATCCTAGAATAATTTCTTAGATAATCACTTTGCAGTGGTTTCCATATTTCATTAAATTTCCCGCTTTTTTCATTATTTGATCAGGATTAGTAGCCTAGTGTTATATGTACAAGTTTAATAGTGGTTGGTGCTGTGTATTGCCTCATCATTAACCATATCAATTTAATGTCCTATTATGTGGAGTCTCCTTTCTATTTATTCTTCCTTATCTAAACCTTTTATCTTAAGCATGACACAGAACCTCTATTGCTAGCATTCTTCCACTATTGATTTTTTTCAAAATTTGGAATTTCATTTGTCAAATAAAATAGATTAGAGGGCTTGAGTTCCACATTGGATGTATGGGATTTTAGTGTGAGGTTTATAAAACCTTGGTCTCTTCAACAGTTAACCTTTGTGGTTTTGGTTTTCCCAAGGTTCTCATCAAAGAACAACCAATCAAATAATTACATTATATTCACTTTTGTCTTTCTGTTGGATATGACAAATTCTGGCCACCAAAATATAGGAGCAATATCATTTTCTCCATCTCTGCAAAAGTGAATTTCAGATCTACCCTTTGTTGAAAGAGAGAAAATTAAATAGAAGAGATGCTGAAAACTGTGTGTGGACTACCCAACAGACTCCATTCTATCTAAGCTGATAACAATAAATACATTATATGATATGTCTGCAAATCATATTCTAATAAAAAATTTGATTCTAATAAGATATTCTTATAATTATAAACATCCAATTTATATAAGGAAGCAAATAAAAAGTATGAAAGAAGAATAAATTCCAAAGGATTATCTATGATATTCTAAATATTCCAAGATAACATCTTTAGATATTTCTTATGTTTCTAACACTTGCCCTTGGACCAGTGTATCTTGGGAAAAACCAGTGCAAGTGTATCTGGGTTAAAGCCTAGATCCACTGGCCCTGGTTGGCTTGGGCAGTATTTTATCATTTCTGCTGTGGTTATTTCTAGTTTGGTGTGTCATTGGTCTTTGTTTGATCTTCCAGTTGTGAGTTTGGTGTGTTACTCTTCTTCCCAATCCCACTGATAATCATACCTGCATGAAGTGACTTCTCTTCCCGTTAATGACCATTCTAATGGTAACTTGTGTTGGCTATGACTTATGGTGCCCCTGCAAGATTTAATTTCCAAGGTTACTAGGTCTCTGTTTTCTTCTTGATGTTTGAAGTTTCCAAATACTTATCTTGGAGAAGTTTTAGTTCTTGCCCTGAGAAATTTAAATCAAGCTGATGATCATTGCATCTGTATGGTTGAGTTATCTTTCCAGCAGTGGTCCTCTCTAGTATCTGCAAGTTGCCTTTTTAGCTATGATTTATGAGCATTGCTTCATATTTATGTTATTTTCTTTTTGTAGAAGATTTGTTTGTTACAAGGTTAGAGCTTAGTAAGCTTTAGCTTGAGGGGGTGTTAGGAGATCTGGTAAACATCACAATATCAAGATGTATCTCAGAATCATTATGAGAGTATCTTCGATGTTCTTGACGCTTAGATTCAAAATTTGTATTTATTTGGGCTCGATTATCTTGAGAGGAATGTGCAGTGTTTTGTTCATCGTGGATTATCTTGATTGGCATTTGGTAGTGACAGTATAATGTTTTTTCTTTTTTATCGGTTTGGTTTCCAATTATTAATCTTGCCTTCTGAATTACATCTCACTCAGTTTGGATGTATTGACATAATGGGTGGCTATGTACAGTTCCAAGTTAACATGCTTTCCCTTTGCAAACTGTCTTTTATGGTATTGATTTTAATATTGTTTCCTTTTTTTTTTGCAGGGCAAGACATCTCTGCCATATGAGCCTGTTTATAGTGACCAGAAAGCAAGGTAGCTATAGTTTTATAAATTCTTATTTTCCCTGGTTTTATTCAGTGTTAGGAAAACTCAATGCTTTTGTATAACTTTGTATTCAATAAGATACTTTTGATCTGTTAAAAGTTTTGATGGACAAGTGGCACTGTATAAAATCCATAGAGTCAGTATAAATAGACACTGAGAATGAGTATCAAATACATGCATTTAATGTAGATTTATTTTATTTGAGTTATTAGAATAATGTAGATTGACTTGTGATAGGAACTTGGGTATTATGGGGGTACTTAAGTCCCTCATTGAGTAGTATGGATTAAGTGTTTGTTTTTTCTCCTTTAATAGCTAACTTTTGAAGGTGGGTTCTCCAAGTGATTGGATACTTATGAATTGGATATTAGTTATTTGAGAAACTGAATATCCTCTAATTATGATACTAAAGCAATATTTTTATATAAACCAGCTTTGGTGTGTAGTTGAAGAGACAAATGGTTTTCCAGCCAGTTCATGTCTCTTCTTTCACTCTTTTTCAGTATGGTAAGGAAAAGCTTACGATGTTGTTTCATATCAACTTTTCAATATGGGTAGTTACAGATTTATTACTCTTATTCTGCCATTAAGCTAATTAAAGCTTAAAAAGGAGTATGAGTAAAGGAGTCTATATTCACTTTGTGGGAAGAACAACTTTGGATTTCATGTTGACTTTGGGGATTTTATAAAGAAAATGTTTCATTTTCTGAGGATGATATGGTACTCGTGAAGAAAGTACAAGATTGACTATTTGCTATCCTTCTATGTTTTGGTGTGTTCTGTTCTGATTATGATAGCTGCTTCATGGCAATGTTATATTGAAATTGGCATGCTAGATAGTTACAATCACCTCCTTGGATTCTCAAGTTACATATGGGTTTAATTTATGGTTTGATGCATGAATTTTGCTTGTTAACATGATTATATAGGGATCTTCAACACAGTCTCTCACATCAAGAAATGAAAGTTTTAGGTGGTTTGATAGTTGGCCTAATAGCGGGTGATACCATAAGTCTAGCAGACCTTGTTTGTAATATACTCTTATACCATCTTAGAAAATAGACTTTAAGACTAATTCAATCTTATAAAACCAGCTTATAAGTTAAAGTTTGCACCCCCTTCTCTACTATTACATGATCATATCTCTAGTTGATGTGGGATCTTCAAGAAATAATTTTAATTTGCTTCCTTGTAAATTAAACTTGGGGAAGGAATAAAATGTCTATAATATTTAAACTGGAGGAAAACTTGATTTAGCTGCAGAAATAGTATTCATTAGTAAAATGTTTTATCTATTAGTAACACCTCTTTTTTTTTTGCCTTCCAGATTTCTATCAGAGTATAGATTTGATGTCTCAAAATTGGAGCCAGTGGTGGCCAAGGTTAGTATTTTGTTTGCATTTCCAGTGAGGTTTTTTGTTCTCTGTTTATTTTCTATGTATGTGTTGTTATTATCTGATGCTGCCACTAGGTTCCTTGCCTAATATTATGCTTGTTAATGTTGCAGCCTCATTCTCCAGATAACCGTGCTTTGGCAAGAGAGTGCAAGGATGTGAAAATTAACAGAGTATACATAGGATCTTGTACAGGTGGGAAAACAGAGGATTTCATGGCTGCAGCAAAAGTTTTTCTGGCATCAGTAAGCATCATATGTTCCTATTGCATATCTATAATTTATGTCATAGAAGATGTTAAATTATGATAAGATATTACTCTAAGCTTTTCTAGCTGAGTCCTAGAATTTTTTACTATTTTGAGTACTTTTATTTTCATTTGTTAGTGTGGTATAACCAATTTGTATCCTAAAATGTGTGGGACTGGCCATCTTATTTTCTTGTAAGGTAGTTTATCTTGCATTGCTGTTAGAATTTACCAGCCTTTTGTGACATTTGTTCCTATATCTCTCCTGTGAATTATTTAATTTTAAGCGGAAAGGAAAGAGATAGGACTTACTATATTAGCGAGAATTTGCAGAATGGGATTATGTGTTTTCTTATTCAATAGATTGTGTTAAATGTGTTCTGCAAAATATCCATATACATACTGTTTTTTAATGGACTTGGTGGAGACTATTTCCTAGGCTACTGTTGTTAATTGAATGTGACTTTCTAGTCACCACTAGTACCCATGAGGACTAAATGCATTTTATCATTTTGATACGTAAACATATTATTTCCTATCTCCATAAACTGTTATTCTTTCCAACATGAATCCTACAATTACTTCCCCTAACATAGAATATGTCTGAATCTGCAGGGTAAAAAGGTCAAAGTTCCCACATTTCTTGTGCCTGCTACCCAAAAGGTCTGAAAAAAAGCTCATGTTTGTATATTTTCATATCAGTTGATTTACAGTTATTAGTAAAGTTCTCTTGGGAAATCATGCTAGATGACTATTTTCCAACTTGTATCTATCTATTAATGGAATTTCAGGTTTGGATGGACGTATACACCATTCCAGTTCCTGGATCTGGTGGTAAGACTTGCTCACAGATATTTGAAGAAGCTGGGTGTGACACACCAGCTAGTCCTAGTTGTGGTGCTTGTTTGGGTGGCCCAAAAGATACTTATGCACGCATGAATGAACCTCAGGCAAGTTCATTACTTTTGCCCCAGCATCTTGCATGACAAGTGTAGCTCAAATTCTCCCTCTGTTACATTTTTCCTTATTACATTGAAGGAATTGAAAATCTTGGCACTCACCTGTCCTGGGCTAAGGATAATTTATTTTGATAAGGATCCTGCTCATTCCTTTTTTTGTCTTGAATGAGATGGTTTATGTTTAAAGAACATTAATCAATCCTTTCAATGATGAAAATCATCAGCATGTGGAAGCAACTTTTTATTTGTGATTAAAGAGAATTGTCCTTAATGCTTCTCATGGCTAGCTGATAGTGGTATTCTGAAATGGCTAGTGGGTGAGTTATGGTGGCAAGTTGGCAACTGATACTGATTAATGAAGTCTGCTATAAGCTTTATATTTTAGAGAAATAACTGATTCGGTGGTTTGAAGAATTATTATACCCTTTTTACTTATCGTGAAGAACCAATATTTTTGTCAAATAGTTAATTTGAGTGGAACCATTTTAAGACATGATTCTAGATAGAGGAGCACCAAACTAATATCAAGCACATAACAACCAAAAGGGTAAGGGACAACTCATCTTGGAAATATGTGTGGTGACAGATTTGGTCACTATTTGTGCATGAATAGAGGAGGGTAGAAAAGGAGACAAGAAGGAGTGGAAAATATCGGATGCTTCCATCTCATTTTACATATTTTTTGGGTTTTAAGGACTGGGTCACCTTTGACCTGGCCTGGTTTGGATGTGACCCAGTTCACTTAAGAATTGTGCAATTCATATGGCATAATTCATTTGATTTGGTCTTTGATTCGGGCGCAAGAGAGATGTGCCTCACATTCCGCATTCTTGCTGAATGGGGTGAATAATCATGTGAATTGTGCAATACTAATGTTGCAAATAATTTGTATTTTTTATTTTACATTCGATTGAGTTGGAACTTAGCTTAAATCTGTAATTTGTAAAAGAAAACCAAATTCCTTAAAAATAGGAACTTGTTTCTGGCTTGAAAAAATGAAGAAAGTTGGGTGAGAATATAAAGTTAGGGCTGTCTGACACAATTTTTAAAACAAAATTCGTCTCATTAAGATTGGAAGCCTCTCTAATCAGCTTCAATAGAATATATATTTTGGTCTTTCTTGGTTGTAAAAGGGTGCTTTTATTTTTAAAATCTTTTCTAGACTTGTATTCGACACAGTATAAGAGAAGCCTGAAATGGTTAGGCTAAAAATTACTTTAATTTTCGTGGTGGTTATCTAGTACATGCAATGCAATCGCATTATTTCTTGAAGTTCTATAGATTTTTGTAGATTATAAAGCCGTGTGCTTGTGAATGTTCAAGGAGGTGGTACTGTTATGTTATACAATGGGATTGAATGGTTTTTCCTTTGCCGTATGATTGCATTTATATGCTTTCTACTCAAGTGATGATGTCGAGAATCTGAATAATTGACTCCATTGTTTACATGCTGGTTGTGCAGGTTTGTGTTTCAACTACGAACAGGAACTTCCCAGGCCGAATGGGACACAAGGAAGGTCAAATATATTTGGCTTCGCCATATACAGCTGCTGCATCTGCATTGACCGGTTATGTTACTGATCCTAGAGAGTTCTTGCAGTAGGATTTTGTTACACCCCATTCTAGTATACAAGTTGGTTAGTTGTGTATTCTCTAGCCACGAGGTAGTACCAATAGTATTTTTTGCCTGAAGAAATTGTATGGAACTTCTATGAAATTGACACTGTTGTAGATGTTGAAGAAGAAGATTGATTCATCTTGTGCTTGTTGAGTATAGCATGATCATTACTGTTGCAGTTACAAGAATGACTGATTTCATATGGATTTTCATGTCAATCAATCCAGCTTTTCATGTCAATCGATTGCTCCATCATGAATCGAGTTTCATCCTTCCTCTGCTCCCTGCATACATAAAAACAAAACCATCCAAGATATCTAGCCCATCTTGGATCGTTACAAACTGTAGAGTACTGGTAGTAACTGGTTAGCCATGGTAGATTATGTGGTTACTTACGTCTGATTTTATCTACATGCTTACAATTGTTGTGATGTTTTCCACATTGTATATGAAAAAATGTGACAGTTTTCCAACAATTTTTATATCAATGTTAAATGAGTGAATATCTTAAACTTTCTAAGTGAACAAAAAAGTGTTCACGCTAAATCAACTCTTTTTGTTCTTTTTAAACCAGCCTCAAAATCCAAAATTAAACACCTTCATCATCAAGCATCTAAAAAAGTGTTCTACAACATAAGTAAACAAATACGATATGATTTGCAACGGGAAATTCATTAGAAAGAGAAGGGAGTACAAAAGAATTAGGTTAAACTGAATATAAAAAGTACAGTGAAGAAAGAAGACAAAGAAGACAGAGTTTACTCAATTCTCACATCATTTTCTTATCTCCAAAAGTTCGACCACTCAAGCATGCATGCACCCCTTAATACGCCTCCTCTTCTTATACAAAGCTTTCATTGTCCACCGATTGAACCCGCCGGCGCCTATGCTTCTTGCTGCCGCCGCCGCCGCCACCGCCGCAAACTATGGAGCACTCAACACCACATATTACACTAAAGCAAGAGAACAAGCCATTTGACCCATCCGTTTGCCTCCGTGGATGTTTCCCTTTTCTGCCTGACCCCGTCGCATTGGACTCCGTCTGCCACCTCTCCACTTTAGGTTGCATCCCCTCCTCGTCATCATCCAAGCTCCACCCTCCCACCGTAGAATGCCCCTCCTCCTCCATTGGTAGTCTCGCCACCGCCGCCGCTACCTCCGAAGCCGACGGACCCAATTCAGAGTCTGTCATAAAAGGACGATGGCCCAAGTTTGATCGGTATGGGGTGCCATATTCCATGATCGTGTCCGTCACAGGAAAGGCGTGCATTGGAGTGGCTCTCACACTACCTATGTAGTTGTTATTATAAGACCTCACTGCAAAGGGAGAATTTTGAAACTCCCTTTTTGGTGTGGGCTTCACTTGGTAATCGTTGAAGTTGTTTTGTGAATCATGGCCTCTCGCTTTAGTCTTCTTTCTACCCAATTTCCCATCTTTTGGAGTTCCCTTCACGAACGAGCCACTTAGTATGGAAATAGCTTTCTTTTTACTCTTGCTGCTTATTTCTGAATTGGGCACTTGAGAATTTGCTTTCCCCTGTTTAGTCTTGCCTTCATGAGGCTCCGGAACAAGGGTTTCTGAGCCAAGCATTGAGCTGGAGTCACTTTTCGTGCGTCGAAGCTCTGGCTTGGGTTCATGTTGTTTTGGTTGATCATGATCATCTTGACTGTATCCAATTATTGGGGAGTTTTGTGAGTAAAGAGGCATGCTGCGCATGGAACTGTCGATTATAGCAGCACCAACGTTCAAAATCCCTTTGGGGCGACCCGAGGGTCGTTGAACTTGAAGCCCCAGAAATCGCATTCCGGTGGATTTGTAAGCATTTGGTTGTTGAGGTTGTGAAGATGGTGGAAAAAGGTCACTGGAGAGAACTTCTGCGGTGCCGACATGAATGTCTCGAAACCAGTGCAGAGCATAAATGTCAATGGTGATTACAGAGCTGTCATCATACAAAAAGTCTTGGTCCATTCGAAACACAAACTTGTCATTCCAAGTTGGGTTGGTTCCGCCGTGAGAATCGACCCGAGTGGAAAGTTTGCGATCCGGGTCAATCCATGCAACCGCGTAGGTCCGCATTGAACGACCTGCCGGAGCCAGGTCTTGTGCAGAGATGACATGGAGCTCTAGGAGTTGGAAACGTGCTAAAATGTTAGCCATGATAGCACTGCTAGCAAGCACGATGAAATCGCATGAACAAGATGAACGAACGGGATTGGAAAGCTGCAGAAAGATAGAGGGGATTTGAAATGACAGTATTTGTGGTTGAGTTTCTCACAAAGCTCTCTTCTCTTTGGTTTGAATGCTTTGGAAAGAAAGAAAATGGTGAGTGAGTTGCATCAAGGTGCATGGAAAAGAAATAAGCGATGTTGTTGTACTAACCACAACAAATCAAAGTTGTGTTTGAAAATTGTAGACCTTAATTTAGGGATTCATGATGTGGAAAATTTTGTTCTTATGATTTCGGACTATATCAGGATTAGTTTGTTAGTAAATGTGTCATTACAAATCATACCTACATATTTTAAAATGTCACAACTTTTTACAACTTTTAGTTTGAGTTTAACTGTGTTATTGTGACATATATAGTAAATATTACATGTACAACTATGAATATTTATCAGTTAGCTCTATAGTTGGCTTACAGAGATGATAGTTTTGTTAACTTAAGTCAATGCTTATTTTGATACTAGTTTTAATGATAATGAAAACATATCTAATACTTACAGTTTAACCTGATCGTTTTAAATATTTGTCTTATATTTAAATAATTTAAGTGATCTTCGTAATTTAACAT
>Ga0123341_1002549_pt1 | contig 15056 bp, 15 predicted proteins | sample Turbeapinknodule_FD_89959 | JGI IMG/M metagenome (GOLD analysis project Ga0123341, IMG submission 89959) | Root nodule microbial communities of legume samples collected from Mexico - Turtle bean Mexico pink nodule | ecosystem: Host-associated > Plants > Roots > Nodule | place: Mexico: Nepantla... | reverse complement strand
TTGTTACATTTTTAATGTTATCGTAATACAATAATTATAATTAATGACATTATATACATTTGATAAGTAGTTTAGTGATTCAAGTTGTTTGATTCTATGTTCAGTGTGGGGGAGATAAAACTTATTTTAAACATTTTTATACTTAAAAAAAAATAATGAATATTTGTAAAATCTTGTCGAAAACTTATTTCAACATATGAAAATAGTTCACGACTCTTGTAAGCATTTTTCAGGTAATTTCAATAAATTGAAACATGTACTAATCCATGAGAAAAAGTTTATGTATCTATTGCCATATAACTTTTCTGATTTTGCTTTGTGGGGATTGGTGTGGAAGGTGGCTGTAGTAGATGGAGCGTGTTGGTAAGAAAATAACCGAAGCTAGGCAATTTCTCCTTTCAGCATATCATTACACAATAAAATGTAAAACTCAACATTACCTTTGACTTCATCTTTGTTTGTTTCCGGATGTACCTTTGACTTCATCTTTGTTTGTTTCCGGATGTACCTTTGACTTCATCTTTGTTTGTTTCCGGATGTAGAAATCCAAAAGTGGTTGTTATATATTCCAGATTTAAATATTCAGAATGTCATTTTTATGCTTCATTTAAGTTTCCAGATAGCCATATCCAAAAGTGAGTTATGAATCCCGCATTTTCATGTCTAAAATGGTGTGCTGTAAATGGTGCTGATGATCAGGATTCATAACTCATTTATATTTGCTTATGGATCTTGACATCCGGAATGTCATATATACTATATGGTCAAATCTGGAAGTGATATTAATTCCGGATTTTCATATCCATAACTTTGTAATTTAACTTATGGATAACTTATGGATATAAATATCCAGAAGGTAAAATCTTTTAAATCATTAAGGGGAAAATGGGAGAATTCCCGTCACTTACGTGTAGGTTTGAATTATTGTGTTGGTTTGTGAAGTATATGAGATAAATGTATGTCTGACTAAATTTGGGTGTAGATTGCATCGTTGAAATAGTCGAATTAATCTACTATTGAAAAAGTTGTTTCAGGACTGGTAGGAATCGCACCAACATCTGCTATAGTAACAGAGACTTTTGAGTTATGAAGAAATGATGAGGAAATTTGGTAGTTGAGAATGATTAAATCACTACTTAAAGATGGACTCGGCCCTTGCGTCGCATCAAGAACAGGGAAGAACATCCAGCAAAGTTTAAAGATTGCTTCAACCAATTAAAATATTAGGCAAGCCAATTAACCTGCTGAAAAGAATTCAAAGACTCCATCTCACTATCCTAAAACCATGCGAAGGATTTGACTCTTCTAAAATACTATCTTTACTCTTTCAAAATAATGAGTCATTTTACGAAATAAGATGCAATTATAACTAAAATTGTAATAAAATACATACACCTGTATCTGTATCTTCTCAATGATATTTTTTGGGCACACAATCTTAAAAATCAATTCAAATCCAGAATCGCATGCTTAGCAGTTTCAAAGCTCTTTTATTCAATAGTGATAATCCCAAATTTATTTTATATTCTTGTTGCACTATCAAATCTTAATTTTATAATGAGCATCTCATTCGACAGTTTTGGATTTTGACAAATATTACTGTCGAACAAAAAAAGGTGTCGTTGCACCTTATTACAGCCACAACACAAGACGAAACCATAAGATGTCTTCATTCAGGAACAGGGACACTCCAAATCTCAAAACACATAATTTCAGATAAATAGCACCCTAAAACATGAAATATGAAGAAGATAAGAATCCCGGGAGCGTGAATATTTAAAACGGCCTAAACTTACATTCTTTGCTAAGGCTACTTTGGGTGAAACAATAATCTACTTACTGCAAACATATTCAGGTTAAATTACAGCCACGGCACCTTAATATGGAGACTTACAAGTTGCCACCACTTTGTCTTCCTCTTTGTGGTTGAACACAAAGAGCTGTTATCAATGCAGCAACACATATTCTTAGATCTTCAATGAAGAAATTGGGATTTTTTCAGCAGATGGATCTGTTTCTTTGAAACCCAACATCTTGTTTAGTGCAGCAATGTAGGCCTTGACACTCGAAACAACAACATCCATTCCCGCTCCAGTCCCACTATAAAAAGAGAAATGTCATGTCCATGGATCATTAGAAAGGTAATACACCGAAGAACTCCACTAAAGAATTCATCATACCTAAATGTTCGAAGAACAGTCTCCCCAGTTAAAGCACGAGTAGTAGTGGTAGTTGTTTCACTATCAGCACGAATTAGAACCCGGGTAGTGGCAATTGCATCAATGCCTTCAGTGACTGCATTCATCGAGTACTCAAGAAGTGTTACCGGCTCCTGCATAAAAATTAAGAGCACCGGATTCCTCCATTATACCAATAAATAGTGAAAACAATTATAGTATAACTCAATTACAAGAGCAAGGGAAATCAAGAAACATCTAAGATTTACAATACTTGGTGACTATGGTGACTAGAATCACAGGTTTGGTGGCAATAACAAACAAAAAATATTATTTATATAATGCAACGCGTCCAAGCTCAGTAACCTAACAAGCAACAACGAATATATACAATTCCAAACCTTCACAATCAGATCGATAGCCTTGTAAGCCGAATCCACTGGTCCTGTACCAACAGAACATGCAACATGCGTTCTACCATCACTGCTCAAAAGTTTGACAGTTGATGTTGAAAGACCAAGAGTTCCACAAGTCACCTGCATCTGATAGATATTAGCTTATGCTTGTTCTATTATTTCCATGCCATTATATTAAATTATATCAATTTACCTGTATATCACCCAGTTTCCAGACAGGCTCTGCTTGAAAAACTTCATCTGATACCAATGCTCTGAGGTCAGCATCAGTAACCCTCTGACACAAAATAAAAGTAAGTTAATCACCATCCATCCATCAGATACAGAATTCCCAAAAACTTTGATTCCATACAGAAAAGAGACACCAATTTTATTTATCACAGACCAAATTAATTTCTTGACATCAAACATTACATACCAAAAGACAACTACGCCCAACTTATTCACTCGGCCAACAATAGCCTGATCTAATGACTTGCATAGTACCATCAGTAACACTAGAAAGGGAAAGAAAATCATTGGTTCTAATTTACCTTTTTTTGCTCAGCCACTGCTTTAAAACGCCAAAATAAACTTTGAACTTGGTCATCTTTAAGTTCATAACCAAGCTGAAAAAACAGAGAATAACTCAAAACCCAGGGGAAAAAAAATCAACATTTCAACCCAAATATTTGTATACCTCTTCAAGTCGCTTTCTCAAAGCATGGCGTCCACTGTAAAAAAAAGGATAGAAGTGTTCGTTATGAAGAGAAGATAAAAGAGCAGACAAATTGATTGCATAAGGTATCAAGAGAGGAGCCATTAACAATGCAACAAACAAGAAATAAAGAGGCATGTTTTTTGAAATACCTCAGAGAAGATACAGTATGCAAAATATTAACTATTAGGCTACATAAAAGTTCCATTATTAGATGCTAAATACCCTAAATGTCAGCTAGCCAATGCATGAAACACCAAATAATGCAAGTACTCTTGAAATGTTTTAAGATTAAAGTTACCCTAGCCTACAGTGACATCTAATACTATGAGCGTCTTATAGTAAATATCAGAATTCATGCATTTGAGTATATAATTCAGTCCTCTACTGCTGTCAAGTGCCAGACATATCGAACAAGTATGATGCTTCTGATTATAATAAATAAACGTACTAGAATCATCATTGCTTCCAGAGTTTCATCATGCCAAAGTCAGACAACTTCTCATGCATCAACTCAAATATAACCAGTATGCTTGCACCATTAGCACTTGGATTGGATAGGTCCAGAAAGCTAGAGCCATAATGTTTTCTCATGTTAAGATAAGAAAACTCAAAATTTAATATTATCAGCAAGGCAACTACCTGACCAACGTTTTAAGCCATGTTGTATCTGACAAGGAACATGTTCCAAATGTATGAATATAATTATGATGATAGTACATAACGAGACACTCTACAATGTGTCAATTGGCTTTCTATGTTTCTACCTCATGTGTATGTGGGCTGTTCACTCTAAACAACTGTTTTTTTAAGATGGTGTGTGTGGGAAACATTCTCAAACCCCAATAAGTGGTAAAATACTAAAGGGTTTTATGAAGTTGAAGAACATGGTGGAATATTTTAAACTTAGGTCAACATCAAAGATGACCAGCATTCCTTTGAACATGGAATTCTTACAGTTCCAGGCATAAATACTTCAGTTCACATTTTGTTTGGCAGTCAACATTCACATTAAGCCAACTCAAAAGAGTAGTGAGAAACAAAAGATGCAAACATAGCAAAACCATGCTTAAGAATCTCTCTATAGCAGCTAATAGAAGGATAAACTAAACTATCACTGCAACTTGTTTTGTCATGTCATGCTGACAGTAAATATTGTAATTGAACATATAAAAATAATACTTAGGAAATGATAAATTCTACAGAATTTGAAACGAAAATAGGGATTTCTAGGGTGTATAAGATCCATGTAGATATATGTGCTCCAGAGAAACGAAAATTGCATACCTGAGCTTCCCCAGTACAATACCGGCTTCATTGGTTCTTTCAAGCCCAATGTCCTCAGGGGCAATTATTTCATATGTACCTTTGTGCTTTAGCATTCCATCCTACAAATTTTTTGAAGAGAAATGGCTACATCAAAGGACAGCTTTGATGAGGGCTTAAGGCTAAGTCACCATAGAAATAACAGGTATGTATGAGATTGCAAGTAAGGAACCAGATTTAAACATATTTACCACAAACAGAGAGAACACTAAAGTAATTTGGGCATACAAATTGGAAGAAAAGATGCAGCAGTAGCTAGTTCAAAAACTCATTTCGAGCATAAGCACACAAACTGTAAACTGTCATACAAGGAATATATGTATTTAACGTAGCCAACCTGATGTATGCCACTTTCATGGGCGAAGGCATTAGCTCCCACAAGAGCCTTGTGAGGCTGTAACTGCAAACCAGTGTACTCTTCGACCTATAGGAAAAGATCATGATAAATGGAACAATCAATAAAGGTCTTTAAAAGGGAGAAGAAATAACAGAGAGGTCATTTTTCAGATACTAAACCATCTTGCTCGTCAGAAAGATGTGCTTGGTATTAATTCCAGTGTAGAGATTGCCAGTGACATGTGCTCCGCATCTCAGCGCCATCACAACCTTCAAAAAAGAAATAAACAAGTTTTGAAGCAAACAAACATCGAATGATCATGCTCCAGTAACATATGTTACTTACATCAACTGGACAACAATAATTGGACCCTCACCTCTTCTAAGGAGGCATTTCCAGCCCTTTCGCCAATCCCATTAATCGTCACTTCCAGTTGCCTTGCACCAGCACGTGCACCCTGAAAGCAAGCATCCGAGAGCACACAATCTCAGAATCCAATTTCGTTGCATGCATGTTTAAAGACTTAACAAGTACTCTGAACATACCTCGATGGTATTTGCAGTAGAAAGTCCAAGATCATTCTGGCAGTGGGTGGAAATAACAACATTTTCAATTCCAGGAGTATTAGCTTTAATATCAGCAATCAACCTTCCAAATTCGCTCGGCAAGTTTATACCAACAGTGTCAGGTATGTTAAGCGTGGTCGCCCCAGCCTTAATAACTTCTCCAAGAATTTCATAAAGAAACTCCCTGTCCGACCTGATAAGCAGTACAAACACCAAAAAAAAACCAACACTCAGTGTAGAAAGTGACACTGTTGATCAATGAACAATTCACAGCATTAAACACAAGGTTTAAAATAATATTGTGGGAAACAGGAAACAGATGCTGCTAAAGTGGCCACCAAGAAATTATTTAAACTGCAGACAAGATTTTGGTGTGTCCTTGATGTTGCAGGAAATTGCATGCACCAAAAAGCTTGTCAATTTGACCTCATCGCGGACCTTATTTTAAAACATTGATTAATCAATAGTTAATAAAACAGTGACAGTGACAGTGATTATTTTAATGGTAACCTTCCAGCATCTTCAGGACTGAACTCAACGTCTTCACAGCCCAAACTGCGAGCGAACTTGACCATAGTGCGGGCAGTGTCGATGACCTTCTCTTTGGACATTCTGAGCTTATACTCCATGTGAATGGCGCTGGTGGCGATGAACGTGTGAATCCTGGGCCTCTTGGCGTACTTAACGGCCTCCCAGGCTCTCCGAATGTCGTTCTCGTTGCAGCGCGAGAGGCCGCAGATTACGGGAACGTAACCGTCGTCGTCCACGGCGTTTCCGACCTCACTCGCGATCGCCTTGACGGCCTCGAAGTCGTCCTTGGAGGCGGCGGGGAAGCCGGCCTCGATGATGTCCACGCCGAGTTTCGCGAGCTGGCGCGCCACGTCGAGCTTCTCCTTGGACGTCATGGAGGCTCCCGGGGACTGCTCGCCGTCGCGGAGCGTGGTGTCGAAAATGCGGACATACGAAGGGTCCGCAATGCGGTTGGGGACGTACGGAGGACGCCGCCGCAAAGAAGGCTCCGAAGCGCAGCACGAAACGGCGAATCGCGATTTGAATTGGAGAGAAGAGTGTCTCAACGAAGTCTGAGGGAAACGGAGGGCGAGCAACACGCTGCTGCTATAGCGGTTCGGATTGTGGTGGTGAGAGGTGGAGGGAATGAGAAGAGGATTACGAATCACGGTGGCCATGGAGAAACCCTAACAGAAAGAGACGGTTGAATATTCTGGAATGTTCTGGAATATCGAGTTGAGTGGTGGAAACACCGCGGTGGGAGCTCGGAGATTTAACGACTTGGTGGCGGCGCTTCTTCTTTTCTGCTGAGTCACCTCTTTCTGGTTTATTAGATAGAAGTGACGTGGAGCAAAGAAACTGAACCTTTTCTCACTATTGCTGCAGAGAAATTGTGCGCAAATCGAAAAATGAATAGAATCCGAGAAACGTAATTTATTAATTGTTTTTATTTTTGTGAATAGAAATATAATTTAAAGGAGAATCCTTGTTGATGGTATTTAATTAATTTTTTAGAAATGAATAATATAATATAATTATTTAAAAATTGAATTCTAAATTATAAAGGCATGGTCCTTCTGGTGTGTCAGAGTTGATGAAGCGTAATTGGCATCGTTATATGGGGAAAAAAGCTTGTGTTATAACGGCTATAGTTTATCACAAAAAACAGAGAAAGAGGAGCACTGTGTTAAATTGCATGGACCCATCACGGGGAGAATTTGTGAGGCCGCAGAAGCAACCAACCAGGATTTAAGGCTGCTTCTTTCTGCACCTGATCAATTCGCATCCAATACATATACATATTAAGGAAAAGTCTCTTTTGCCCTCAATTATTTAGAGTACTGTTTCGAGTTCATTGAAGCACTCGTTGAACAATGTGACAAAAAAAGAGCTGTCAAGAGAGAAGAAATGTGCATCAGAGAACAGAAGGACAGTGTTGGTGGGTTAAAAAGAATCTGAGTTTTTTTGAGAAACTGGTGAATTCTGGATTTGTATATTTGGAAGTTTTTTTCTAATCCGGTAGAAAAGTCTGGAGATTTTCTTTATTATGATATTGTTTGGAAGTTTAAAGAAGAATTGATTGGTTTCAGATTTGAATATTCATAACTATTCTGAATAACCATTCTGAATATGAAAATTTGTAAGCCAATAATGTTTAGATGCATAAATCCAAAAAAGTCAGTATCTATGTGTTTATTTTTCATTTGATGTTATTTTTTGAAAATAAAAATAACAAAGACCTTTTCCAATTTTAAATTTTATGTTGGATCTACAATAATTGATATAGTGCAAAGAGAAACCGCCCAATTTAATTATTTCCATTGCTCGCAATTTAATATTATAACATTCAAAACATAAACACTGAATAAATTATGTTTATATTACATAATAACATATAATATTAATTATAATACATATATGTATTGAACGAGGTATCTTTTAGTTAGTTAACATCTTTAAAGTTGAAAAATGCGATTAATATGTATATTTATGACAATTTTTAAATTATAACTGATGATTTTTAAATTAATAATAATGTTTAAAAATATATTTGTGAATGTTTGCAATTCCCAAAATCTAATAAAGTAAAATAAAAAATTGATAATAAATCAAACTCTTTTTCAATGTCCAATTCAGAAATATATAAATTACACTAAAAATATATTGAATGGTGTTGCCATTTTGCTCCATCCATGGCACCAGAAGATTTTACAAGTAGTGGCATGTCACAATGTGTCCACAATATCAATTTCCATTCACAATGAAATGATGTATAAAATATAATTGCAGCTGCCATTACATTCACACATGTCTGTCTTTACTCAAAAGGTAAAATGGAAACTACTGTTAAAACTATCAAAACTTTTCTCACAGTATGAATCCTGAATAGAGAGAGGTTGCTACCTAGACCTCATCATTTCCCCTCCAAGTGAGACTAATTTTTTTTCAACCTTTTTGTCTTGTGCTTCTTCTGCTTGCGTTTTCCTTTTGAAGGTAAATGATCTGCATCATCATTTTTCCCAGCAGAAGGGCTGTGGCTTGAAGGCATATCTTCATCAGAACTAAGTACCAAGTCCTCCACAACATCGTCATCAATGGCTTTCTCTTTCTGCTGCTTTTTCCTCTTTTTCTTTGTTTCTTCAGGTTGTTTTATCCTGAAAGCAAAGAACGCTTAGACAGAAGTATAACAAAGAAACTTGTGCCAATGTCAATGCATGGATAAGTGCATGAAACAATGTAAGTGCAACTGGGTTTACTGGAAAAAAAGAGAAAAGAATAATCATACTTAGATTCATTTCCGGGTAACCACGATGAACTAAAGACGGCAGCACCCTTCTCATTCTTTCTTGCATCCTCTTCATCACTTTCTGATATTTCATTTCCAAATTTAGAGGATTCTTCTCCAACAATAACACTGGAAAACCTCAACTTGTGTTAGAAACCTCTATCCTAGCCATGATAACCTGTTTGATATAGTAATGCATACAATTGAACTTGATTTCAAAGTTCAAACCTGGATTCCATTAATGAATTATTTTTCTGTTCTGCTCTCTGGCGGAGTGTTAGGACGTACTTTGACAGAGCACTTGAAGCTGACTTTTTTTCATCCTAACATGATCAAGTTCACTCTTTTCAATCCTCAAATATAATAGCATTCACATAAAGTACAGTGATGCCGAGGTTTGAAATAAGAGCAAAGATAAACCAGGAACACTTGATATAAAAAAATAAAGGAAAAGAAAATAACTCCACCATATGCATTCGCCATATACAAACATGCCATATCACTTCACTAAAATTTAGTTATGACAGCAGTGAACAAGATTCTGACCAGCTCAAAGAGATCCAGTTCTTATGAAGGTTAGTGCAAGAGAGAGAGAACTTAGAAAAAATTAAGTAAAGAAATGAATGAAAAAAGATCAACCCACATCCAACAAGGAGACTGTACAGACAGATTCAATGTACAGACTATTTAGTGGAGTGAGTATTACTAGGTTCATTATCTATTTCCAAAGTAACTAACGAACATTCGAAATAGTACAAATCCATGTATCTTGCTGTATAAATTTGGCATAAATATGATATCAGAATCCAGAGTTACGCACTGACTCGTTAATCCAAAATTAGGGACATATAAACCGTCAAAACTCACATTCCACAGAAATAAAGAGAAACTGGTCTACCTCAAGAAAAGATGCTGCTGCAGGGTCATTTGGTAAAAAGGAAATTGAAATGCGCTTCCCATTCACATAATTAGCACTTGCTTCAATCTGAATGTTAAACGATGAAAAATTAGATATGAATGATGAGTGCTGCTGCATGCCAAGCCAATGATAAAGCATACAAGTAAATCTAAGTACTACCCTTGCATTATTTTACCATTTAATAGAAATACCTGGCGTATAAGCTGCCTCATTTCTTTTCGAAACCTCTCTACTTTGGTCAATTTGCAAAAGCTACGCAACCTCACAAGTGGAATAAAAGACAACTCCATGAATGGAACGGAATAACTCCACTGTGCCAAGTGCTCGGCTAGCTCTTCAACCACAGAAATAACACATGCCTCTCGAAATGCTCGTGTCTTTAGGGTCAACTTGCTAACCTAATAGAGAATAATTCATTTAAGTTTAGGTGGATCTCAAAAAGTGCACATTGAAATTCATTCAAGTATCATGTATGAATACCTTCAGTACACTGCGTAAGTCAACAGCTTTGCCAACACCTCCACTTGGGGGTCTATTCAATTCTTTCATTTCCAGCATGTCTAAAAGGAGCATAGAGACTGGTATAAAGGAGTGGGTAGAAGCTGCAATCTGGTTCAACATTCTTACACATCTCAACCTAAGGGGGAAATATCTGGCTGTGGGAACCAGACGGGCTACCCCAGAAATTATTTGGGTCAATGGATATGCAAGTTGCTTAAAGTCAGATTCTGAACTGTAGGCACAGATAGCACCAGTCCAGAGTTCAAGACAATTGATGAATTTCCACTCATAAACCTTGCGAAAAGCTTCCTAAACAATACAGGAAAAGAGCAAAATAAGGATCATAAATTAAGCAGTGCCAGCACAAACAAATGTTTCAGTTTATGCAAGGCTCCAATCAAACGAGTACTATTAAAAGCCTAATGATCTAAGGTAGTGCTACCCCTAAACTCAACACCGCCTGTTTCTGGGTATTTATTGTATCTTGGTTGAGGGGTGGTTGAAATATGAAAACAAATGCTGAATTTTATGTTCTTCCCTGTAGCCAAACACAGGTGTAAGCCACAGGAAATGTGTTCTTTATTCCTTTCTGTATTTTCTCATTCCCTGACTACAACAACATATCACCCTTATTCTTGACTCTACTTTTTCAACACTATCAAGAATGCCTTGTAACTGTAAAAGACAGATAATAGAACTTGGGAGGCATAACATATAAGGTTAAGGAACCAGATAATGCTAAAGAGAGCAGATAATAGGAAATAATATCAATCTTGTAAGAACTATAAAAACAAAGAAGTGTGATAAACACCCAAGCATTAGGGGAATCCACTCTTTAAGAGCTGGCTATTAAGGAGGAGAGAACTAAGCACTTAAATACTGTACCGGGGAACTCACCCCTTTAAAAGCTAGTTGCTAAAGAGGGAGAACCAAACATGTAAATATTCCTCAGAATATCTCATATTACTTAATGTGGGACTTAGGCATTCCAAAATACTCAGGTTCCTATCAAAGTGACAGTAATTAAAATCCAAATATAACCAGTTTGTTAGGATAAATATAAATTCAAATTTTGAAAAATGGTAATAAGTAAATAAGACGCACTGGACAAATAAAACGGCACCTTAGTTTTTGCATTAAGTGCATCCCTTAATATCATAGCCAGTTGCCGAATGTAAATGAAAGCATGTTGATATGCAGTGGGAAGATCAACACCAAGAAGTTCAATGACACAATTGCCAAGAAAACGAATATGTTTCAGTTTCACAGCATTTACAAAGTGGCAATTCAAAACATAAGCTTTATATATTCCTTTGAAACATTCATCTATGCAGCCAGATCCAAGTCGGATACATAGATCTCTCATAAATAGAAATGAAACAACTGGAAGTGCACCTCCGCCAGTACCCCAGAAATGAAGGACCACCTGATCAAATCACTATAAAAGTTAGTTCACAAAATCAATGGAGAAAATAAGTTACATGATGTCCCAGAATGTAAATAAACATTTGGAGGGAGAGAAAGGAAAATAAGGAGAGAAGGTTTTAGATTATTGCTGTCTATCTAATCAAGCTATAATAAAATTACTGTACAGGACAAAAGGACCAATATGTATCAGAAGACTTGTGCAATATACAGATTTAAACTTAAAATATTAGTGAACATTGATGCAATACTAGAATACTGTAGATAACATTGATTTGAAGAAAAATGGGTTACTTATACCTTAATGTATTTCCTTAGGAGTGAAGGAACAGCAGCCAAAAACAATAAAGAGTATTTCAGCCTACGTAGAGTAAATGATATCATTTCTGTGTCAGTCATTTGGTTCAAAACATGGAGAGCATTTCCAAGGTAAGACTTCACTAAATGGCCATAACTATTCCAATGTTTCGTGGTCATTAAATCTGTTATGTCCTCTTTCTTTCCACCAGAAGCGGGAAGCTTGAACAATTTTCTTAGTATTCCATCCATTTCAGTGAGTACAGTCAACATTATTTTGTTGAATACAGTGCTAGACATTACACTAAGCTTTGTCATAGATTCATTCCCCCCATCATCACCATAGTGGCAAGCTGTCCTAAAAGCCCTCATCAAGGAACGCAGCGCACTTAAACTTCCATTTTCTTGAATTGATTTGCACCACAAATCAACCATAGAAGTAGTTATAACTTCCTTAGAGGATTTTTCTTCCTTCTCTTGAATCTCATCCTCACTAGCCTCCTCATCTAGCTGTAGTTCTTCATCTTCTATGTCAGAACCCACATCTTCCTCCTGGAGAAAAGAAGCAAAACAATTAAATAGCGTTTATACTAAGAACATATCAGATTAAGCTATTTAGTACTATTATATATTGTATCAGTAATTCGTCCAATCTCTTGTTTAAAAGGAATGTAACTGATCTAATGGGTCGGTTATAGAGCCTGCTAATCACGAACAAAGGAATTCAATAAAATTACCGAGAATCTCAGGCGAAAATCACAGAAATATCTACTCATGTTACTTGAAATCAGGTGAAGAAAATACAAACTTTAATGGATAGATAACATTGGTTAATATTTGGGAGATAACAAAACAACTAAGGCTTATAAAATAAAATAAAACAGAAAGATAACCAAGGCATTCTGATTATTGCCAACATCTAGGAAGGCATAGAAAGAGATTACATGCGTGAAAACTGTATCAAATAACAATCAGTAATATTTCACAGACCACGTATCCATTGTAGTTTATGCACGGTGTAGAAAAAGAATGGACAAAATTGTCTAAAAGAATACACTCACATCTAGATCATCATCACTGAATTGAAGCAACTCCTGGTCATGCTCTTTCAAGAACTCAAAAAATTCGGGGTCCTGAAATAGAAAAGCTGTGTGAATATATTACTAGTACAATGTAGCCAAATAACACAATCAAACACTATCTCCAGTTCCACATATGTAAACATTTTTTTTGTCTCTGTCTTCCTTGTCATTCCATCCCATCCCAGTACAAGCAACTCCCCATGTATCCAATTCCTCGAATAAACTTCAAAAACCGACATGATTTTTCGCAATAACGAACACAAAGCTACAAAACTCATTAAGATAAACTAAAGAAAAACTAGCAACGTGACTGGACCTTAATCCTGAATGAAATTTCACAGCCACATATGAAAACAGATACACACATCAAATACTTATAAAACGCAGCAAACCCAACCTTCTCCGAAAGTTTCTGCAACTGTTCCTTATGCTCTCGTGCTCCACTCTCAGGCGTGGATTTTTTTCTGCTCCTTCGTCTTACACTGTTCTCTCCATCCAAATTCGCCTCTGATACACCGACGAAAAAATCACCAAAGAAAATCAATAACTGAGGCATTTAAAAAAATAAAAATAAACCTCAAAGGAAAACAAAAATCACAACCTGCATTATTTTCCGCGCCCATGTTGGTTGAATGAAAAACCTGTTTACACATTTAAGAGCGAAATATGAAGAGATTAAGCAATAAGGCGTGTAAAGCTCGCAAGTTGAAAGAGAAAGGAAGTGAACTCAAAACCTAATCGCCGCCACTGGTTAGGTTGCAGCTACGGCGGCGAAAGTTGAGTTGAGGGTTATTTTGGTGCTGTGATGTTTGTTCTCCCCGCGTCAATTACCTATTTTCCATTAATTCAAAGTTTATAAAAAAAAAATTAACATTTTTTTTTCGTCTTTATAATTTTCTTTTTTGGGTTAATTCTTCACACACACACAAAAAATTAAAAAAATCCATGTTTAATAGAATTATATTATAGAAAATAAATAAATAAGTAAAAAATATATGAGGAGCAAACCCAATACCAGGAATTTCAAATTGTGATTTATTTTGTATTGTAAAGTGTTAAAATTAAAATCTTCTTCCCCTTAAAATAATTTAAGGCTTGAATGATGGTGATTTTTAGTTTATAATCTCATTTTTGCTATTAGTTTTAAAAACTTATGGTTAATCTTATTATGTTCTTAATCAAATTAGTTATGTAAAGAAGTATGTTTATAATATTTTTAGTTATTACTTGCATTTGAATAATTTAAGATTATTTTTAATTTTTTTTTATTTTATGTTGGGACAATTAAAAAGTCAAATTTTTTTTTATATTATTTCATTTATAAATTGAGAGAAAAAATATAATCATTAAATAAAGGAAAATATAAGTAAATAATACAGTTTCTGTTATTTTTATATTTTTTTGCATGTAACATTTTATTTAATTTTATTTGGAGATGCAATGGGTTTGTGTGAGTTTCACTTTATCATTCTAAATGTTAATTATATATTTTTTTATAAGAAAAAATATAAATCACAACAAACGTGATATTATGAATAATTCAATGTTAAAATCATTAAAACAAATCCAATAAAAAATATTAAAAAAAAACAAATTACAATTACATAAATATCAAATTAGAATCAAATAATAATTGAATAAGATTCAAATAATTACATAAAAGAGTATAAATAATTAAATGTCTGTCATATAGATCAATTATGAAATAAAGATAAAATAAAAATTAATATAACTTTTTTAGATTACTAAATATAATTTAGTGATTTAAAATGCAAGGTACATGTATGGAAATGGGATGAAGAATATGAATTTTCATTCTCATGATGATAAAAATCCAATATTACTCTTCTTGCTTAGTTAATACAAATATTTTTCCAGAAAATTGAAACAAGCTTAAATAATACTAATTACATTATTTTGTCATGATTATTTGTTAATGCGGGTATTTATAACAGTATACAAAAAGATTCTTCATTTTATTTACATATTTTATACTTCAATTTTACCCTTAATTATAT
>Ga0123341_1002548_pt1 | contig 15058 bp, 13 predicted proteins | sample Turbeapinknodule_FD_89959 | JGI IMG/M metagenome (GOLD analysis project Ga0123341, IMG submission 89959) | Root nodule microbial communities of legume samples collected from Mexico - Turtle bean Mexico pink nodule | ecosystem: Host-associated > Plants > Roots > Nodule | place: Mexico: Nepantla... | reverse complement strand
CTTCATAATCTGCACCACCTTCATCTCTGGCGATGTGCTTGCTCTGGCGATCTCCAATCACTAGGTCGCCTGAGTCTACATCTGGCGACTTCATCTTTAACCCGGTGATCGCCGATTCTGGTACGCTGGAGATCGAAACACGCCAACTTAATAACTGGCGACTTCACGAGCCCCCCGACTTCCTTCCCTTCTGCCAACCTGGCGCCTTGCCAACACGCCTATACTGTAGCTTGATGCCACGTCATCACTTCCGACTACCAGGGCGGTACAGTTTCCCTTGTGTTAGAAGTCTCGCGAGCGGAGAGGTAGGTTCGTGAGAGAACACCTCCCCTTTTGACTGAAAGCGCAAAGGTCGAACGAAACAGTTCTTCAGTTAAACCCTCCTCGCCCTCGAGCGAAGCTGAGGTCAGTTAAGAATTAGTTTCCCTTGCGTTAGAAGCCTCGCGAGCGGAGAGGTAGGTGTAAGAGAACACCTCCCCTCTTGAGTGAAAACACCAAGGTAAAACGAAATAATTCACCAGATAAATCCTCCGCGCCTTTGAGCGAAGCCGAGGTCAGTTAAGAGTTTGTTCCCCTTGCGAAGAACGCCAAGGAAGAACGACCCAGTTCACATCTTGACGACAGAACGCTAGAAGAGACATCTTGACGCCACGCACCATGACAGAGCAGTTATGAAAGTCAAAAAGCAGTTCGCAATGTAGAAATAAAAACAAATATGAGTCTGAGAAAGTAAAGTTGCAAGCAGATAATAAAGAGTTTGTCCGTCAACCAAATACAAATTAGGGAAGGACCCTGGGAACGATTTGCCCGTTTTCAACACAGTTTGATACTGTGAAGGGTGCAATGTCCATCCCAGGATGTGCGCAAGCAACTTGCGCAAGAGCGTCTCTGAATCCCTCGTCATAAGCATCGAGAACATCCCCGGTCAGCTCAGCCTTCGCTTCTTCAAACCTCTTAGGTTGCTGATGAAGTTTGGCCTCCGCTTGACCCAGCTGCACCTCACGACTGATGGACCTTTGTTCAAGCCCCATAATCTTGGACTTGGACTCCTCATAGGCCTCTTCCAACTCGAAGACCCAGATCCGCAGGGACAGAACTCTTGCCTCTAGCTCAGTGACCTGTTGGCATTTAGCTTGAAGTTGCTTAGAGAGCTGAGCCAACTCCGCTCTCAGTCCAGCCTCACGAGCAGTAAGCGAGCGGGCCGGCGTGGATGTTTCCCCCGATTCAGTCCTGGATAGTAGAGCGTCGGACTGAGCAAGAAGAGCCCCAAAGTTGAAACCCAGTCTCTCCTTGGCAGCGGCCTCATCCAAGTCCATAGTCACCCCTGCTTGGAAGCCCTTAAGGGCGTGCTGTAGGACAAGAGGTAGCTCAAGGAGAGGAGGAGTCCCAGAAGCGCTCGTCCCACCAAGGTCAGGGAGCAGGGGAACACCAGTCGTGCGCCCCCGGGGAGAAACAGAGCGACCAGTAGAGGAAGAATGGGAAAACAACACCGGCGTAGGTCCGGGGCTTTTAGACATTGGCCCCTCGGAAGAATCCTCGTCTGATTCGATCACCACCGCTTTACCCTTGCGTGGGAGTGGGGTGGGAGACGATTGAACGACAGTAAGAGGGACCGCAACCCCAGGATTGGAAAGAGTGGGCGAAGGCGCAATGGTGGCAAAGGCAAGGGCGTGCTGGCGAGAAGTGCCCACGTCCTTGGAAATCCCGCGGAGACGAGTGAGGATATCAGTCAGTCTAGCCCGTTTCTCTTCGCTCAAAACCATATCTGCGTACAAATTTCTATGTGTGCACAGATAAGACAGGCGCGTAAAGACGTCACTTTGACGCAGTATTTACGTCCTGTCGCATAGAGCCACGTAGGTAACCCAGGGCAAGGACTTAGCCTTTTCGCAGAGCCAGTTATAGCTTGAGACTGGGGGCCTTGTGGACCGACCGGTCCCTGGGCGTTGATTGACCACTGGTAATGTTGGTGCCACGTAAGCGGGTCCCACGAGCGACGTGGGCCAGTATCTCGCAAAGCACGTGCACCAAGGAACCAAGAGTGGTCAGACATCAGTCATCAAGATGTACCGATGTTCCACTAGACAATGTGGAGAGATCAGACATCGGAAACCCAAACAGTAGAGATGGGCCACGAGAGGTGGATCCCAGATCACATGCCAGTTATCAGTAAGGGAGAAGCCTAGATCACGAGGGCCCATGCGTGTAGAGTGGATGACGCGTTCAGGCGTAACACAAAGTGTAGAGCCACTAGAAAGATATGACCTACGAGGATCACATTCAGTGGTGAGCTGCATGCATGGCACGTGAACAGCTAGGGCACTCCCAGAGGCGGGTGACCCCAGAGATCAGGTGCACGAGGAGGCACCCAAGTGGTCATCCCGTTAGAGGTTGCACTCCAGTTAGGGACCCCACGCGCTAGGTTATCCTGAGAGTAAGGTAACAACACTGTTGGGCCTGCCCATCAAAAAGGCCCATTTCGAGTAAAGAGGAAACCCTAGTTTCAGTCTATAAATAGTAAGGTAACAAACTTGACAAGGGGCAACTCTCTGGCGCCGCTAAACACACACAATATCAGTTACACAATTTTCGGTTTTTCCTAGCCCTAGTACTGACTTGAGCGTCGGAGTGCAAATTGCCGCTAGGGTGCCCTTTGTCTTTTTGTTTTCAGGTGTTCATCACAGGAAAGATACGAGCGAACGCAAGGATTCTGGACGTTGGAGTGACGTAGGCGAAGCGGGTCAACCGGTAGGTACAAAAAGCTAAGTTAGAATATTTTTTTAATGTGTATGAGGTCGAAGAGGACCAAAAGGTTAAGTTAGCTTCCCTAGAATTTGAGGACTATGCCATGCAATGGTGGCACTAAACGGTAATGGACATTAGGCTAAACAAGGGGCCCACCGTGGTTTCTTGGAATAATTTAAAATTATGCATGCGCGTGCGGTTTGTTCCTCCTCATTATAGGAAGGAACAATTGTTGAAGCTTCAACGACTTCATCAAGGATCTAGGAGTGTAAACGAGTATTTTAAAGATATAGAAGTAACTTTGACTAAAATTGATTTGCATGAAAGTGAAGAGTCAAAGATTGGTAGATTTGTGAGTGGATTACGACGAGAAATACAAGATGTTGTAGAATTGTATGAGTATACTTCTTCGGAAAAATTGGTTCACCTAGCCATCAAGGTTGAATCAGAAGTTTTGAAGAAAAATTCTTTCAAAAATACTCATAATGATGAAATTTACAAATCATCTTGGAAGTGGAAAAAATAAATTTCAAAACCAAGATTCTCCTTCCAATTTCTCAAAAGAAACCACCCCACATCATAAAGATTCTAAAGATAAACCTTCTACTCCTAAATAACCCACCAAAACCTCAATTAAAAAATGCTTTAAATATCTAGGTTTTAGACACATTGGTACTAATTGTCTAAGTAAAAGAACAATGTTGGTTCAAGGGGGGATAGTCGTGAGTGATCATAATGTTAGAGATCATAGTGAATTGGACTTATAAATTTTTCGCAAAGAATACAATTTAAGAAATCCTAACAGAAAAAGAACAAATGGATTTAATGAAAGACAAATTTATTTCCTGATTTTAAGAAGCAGTTTCAGAAGTATAACAAATTGGTTTTAGAATCAAAAAAATTATTTCTTTACAATTCAAGACTTTTGTTCAAAGAAATTATTAAAGACAATGTTAGTCCATTAACACAAGAGTTAACAAGGGAACACTTTGATGATTAAAACTAAGAAATACAAGACGTTTCAATTTAATTTTCGAACCAGTACCTTTAATAAAACCAATTCAAAAATATTTCACTTGAAACAATTCTGTTGAAGAGAAGTGGAGAAATTAAGTTCAACAAGCAACTTTCAAAATTCTTTTTAAAAATAGTTTCAAAATGATAGAATCTTGAACTAGATTGCTTATTTGAATCTTAACACATGTATTACTTAAATAGAGGTTAAAGGTACTTTGAATACTGAGAAAGATTAAATCCTTATCAAAATATTGAAAACTAGAATATGATTTAACCCAATAGTAGTTAAAACAACAGATTCAATTTTGAAACAACAGGTTTATTTTATCACAAATTTTCAGATTTCAGATTTAAAGTAGTGATCAAGAAAGGAGAAAGGCATACATAGTTTTATACCGGTTCACTCAATAAGAGCTACATCCAGTCTCACCTTATACCAAGATGGATTTCACTAAAGCAAAGCAATCTTTACAAAACCTTTTAGTTTTTGAACCCTTAAAGAACTAAGATCACAAGCTGAAACACACTATTTTTGCAACACACTAACTTCTAAAAACTCTATCAAGAAGTAAAAATACAAACACTTTTACAAAAGGAATTTTTTAGCAAGGAAAACATCTTGATTGTAGACACAAAAGTTCAAACCAGGACCTTCACAACTGCAACACTTGAAAGAACCTTGAATTTCAAGCCAAAGGCATCAACACAAGAGCACTAAAGTTTTTAAGAAAAACTTCCAAAAACTAAAACTCACTTCAAAATCTCAATGAAAGCACTTGAAAACTGTATGTAAATCGTAATTGCAAAGGGTGTTTTGACCTAAGATCAACCTCCATTTTTACAGGTTTCAGATGAAAAAAGATTTTAAAAAAATAGTTAAAAACCGTTACAAAAATAACATATTAAAGTTCAAAAGAATATACTGCTTTTTGAAAATACTCTTGGTGGTAACATAACCACTTTCTGATTAGTTGAAAACTGTAAATGTGAAGAAAACTGAATTTGGAGTCAAAACTGAATTTCGAAAAAGTCAAGCAGTTTTGATTCGGTGCCAAAGAATCAATTGTTTTGTCAAATAACAGATTAAATTCTTGTACAGTAAAACAATGTTTTGAAAAACATGAAACAATTCTTAAAATTCTTTTTAAGAGACCCTTGTGCTTAAGCTCATCATTATGGTTATGAGATATAATGAAGATGTTGAAGAAGAAGACCACTAGGTGTAGTTTTTAATGCTTTCCTCAAGGTCAGGATGTGGCCTCGGGTGTGGTCTCCTCATCTTCTTTGATGAATGTATCAGACATTATTCCTCATTCTTGTTTTACATAATGCACAAGTTATAATAATTAACCTTTTAATTGTAAATCAGTCAGAACACCCATAAATAAGATTTATCTTGCTTAAGTAGTTGAGTGTTGGGCGATATGACCAATCGGGGTGAGTGTTGTTGATCATACTAAGTCTTTTGGTGTCGGGAGGGAATATCATTAAGGTATCATCCTTGGACGAACCGAGTCTTTAGGTGTCGGGAGGGAATATCGATTAAGGTATCATCCTTGGCCGAACCGAGTCTTTAGGTGTAGGGAGGGAATACCGGTTAAGGTATCATCCTTGGTCGAACCGAGTCTTAAGATGTCAAGAGGGAATACCAGTTAAAGTATCATCCTTGGCTGAACCGAGTCTTTAGGTGTCGGGAAGAAATACCGGTTAAGGTATCATCGTTGGCCGAATCGAGTCTTTAGGTGTCGGGAGGAAATACCGATTAAGGTATCATCTTTGGCCGAACCGAGTGCTGCGAATGCGTACGCAATTTTAATTTTTATGTTTAAACACACATATTTGAAAGAAAATGCCTCATTAAAACCTTCCCGACCGAAAACTATCCTTTGGGAAAAAATGGTCGGGCGAGGAAAGAGTGCATAATTTTATTGATTTCAACTGTAATAAAACTTGAGGTACATGGCATTCCTCGTCCTCGGTACAATTTTTCCCGATAACCACTCTAGGCAGTATGCCCCCTCCAGCTGCATAGTCTCGGATCCGGAAGGGGCCTTCCTAGTTAATGGATTTGTGCCTTTATGACTGAATTCTTTGATTGAATTTTGGAGCGGATTGGCGTAAGATGCAATGGAAGAGGCGTGCAAGGAGGCTCACATGGAGCTTGCGGTTTCCTTGGAGGTGCATGCTAAGTATGGAGAGTGATAGGTGAGGCCTAATCACTTGAGATAGGTGGAGAGTTGAAGACTAAAGTGTTTATCTAAAGAGGTAAGACAAGAGTGAGAATACATGAACCAAGAACCTCCTTATATAGGATTAGAGAGATGGATTTAAACAAGGAAAATTGGTGGGAAATTCAAATATTAAAGTTTGAATTTAGGCGCCTATTTGAGATCGCATGGCAAGCATGATCAAGGTGTGCATCATGTGACACCGACCCTAGGTTTAATTAGAAGTATTCTAGAAACCCTAATTTAACATAGGGTGGTTTTTAATCTCTAATCCAACTTAATTACATTTTAGAAAAAAAAATACAAGTAAAATTTATATTCTACTTTTGACAAGAAAATAAATTCTACTATAATATTTAAACTAGGGTCTTGGCTTCTTTAAACATGTAGAGAAATGTTTCTCTGCCATCAGTAGCAGGATCCCAATCCTCTTGTATCTTCTTGGCCATAAACCTAGTTGTGGGCCCTGATCTTCTAGTTGTTGGGCTTGTGCTTGAGCCTCTTCCATCATCCCTTCCCTCTTGAAGAGGATTTGTCCTCAAATCCAATGCTTCTGCCTCTTCATCTTCACTACCTACAAAAGGGGTTAAATCCATAAAATTGAAAGTAGTATGTCCTCCATATTCTTCAGGTAGGTCTATTTGATATGCATTGTTGTTGATTCTCCTGAGGACTTGGAAAAGAGCATCTCCTTAGGGACTTAGTTTGCATTTCCTCTTAGTAGGGAATCTATCCTTCCTAAGGTGAAGCCAAACCCAATCTCCTTCCTAAAAAATTATCTCTTTCTTCCCTTTATTGCTATGTTTCAAGTATTTCTCTGTTTGTTGTTGTATTTGATCCTTAATCCTCTCTTGCATTTTCTTAACAAATTTAGCCTTTGTTACTCCTTCCTTATGCACAAATTCTTGTGGATTAGGTAGGGGTAACAAATCCAAAGGAGTAAGAGGATTGAATCCATACACAACTTCAAATGGAGAAATATTAGTAGTTTTATGAACTACCCTATTATATGCAAATTCAATATGGGGAAGGTACTCATCCCAAGATTTGTGGTTGCCTCTCATGATTGCCCTAAGCATAGAAGAAATAGATCTATTTACAACTTTAGTTTGACCATCCGTTTGAGGATGACAAGAAGTTGAGAAATTCAACCTAGTTCCAAGCTTTTCTAAAAGAGTCCTCCAAAAATGGCCTACAAATTTTGGATCTCTATCCGAAACTATGCTTTTAGGTAAACCATAAAGTCTTACCACTTCTCTAAAGAAGAGCCTAGAGATATTGTTAGCATCATCCACTTTATGGAATGGAATAAAATGTGCCATCTTGCTAAACCTGTCCACAACCACAAAAGTGGAATCAAAACCTCTTACTGTCCTAGGAAGCCCTAATATAAAATCCATGCTTATGTCTTCCCATGGAGCACTTGCAAAAGGTAAAGGAGTATAGAGTCCATGAGGCATTGCCTTAGATTTAGCTTTTAAACAAGAAATGCATTTATGGCAATGTCTTTGGACATCTTTTCTCATGTGTGGCCAAAAGAATTTTCCTTTTAAAAGCTCTAGAGTTTTATCAACTCCAAAATGGCCCATGAGTCCTCCTTCATGAGACTCTTTTACAAGAAGTTTTCTATGTGTTCCTTGGGGTATGAACAATTTTCCTTCTTTAAATAATTACCCCTTGTGCTCTATGTTGAGATTTAGCAAAGGTGGTGCATTAGTGAGTCCTTCTTATATAAAGTTCAATTATGTTTTCAAACCCAAGAATTTGGGCTCCAAGTTTTGAAAAGAGGGTATGCCTCCTAGAGAGAGCATCCGCCACAATATTTGTATTGCCCTTCTTATATTTGACAACAAATGGAAATTGCTCAAGAAATTCCATCCACTTTGCATGCCGTTTGTTCAACTTATGTTGACTCTTCAAATATTTTAAAGACTCATAATCACTATGGATGACAAATTATTTTGAAACTAGATAGTGCTCCCAAGTCTTTAGGGCCCTCACAAGTGCATAAAGCTCCTTATCATAAGTGGGGTAGTTGAGGGTGGCACCATGAAGGTTTTCACTAAAATAAGCAATTGGGTGTCCACCTTGTAACAACACAACACCTATGCCTACTCCTGATGCATCACACTCTAGCTCAAAAGTTTTTGCAAAGTTTGGTAAAGCTAGAATGGGTGCATTAGTGAGTTGAGCTTTCAGCCTCTTGAAGGCTTGATCTTGCTTCTCTGTCCAACAAAATGGAGTGTCTTTCTTCACTAACTCATTGAGTGGTGAAGCTAGACTTGAGAAGTTAGGCACAAATATTCTATAAAAGCTTGCTAGACCATGAAAGCTCCTAACATCTCCTACATTTTCTGGAGTTGGCCACTCTTGGATGACTTTGATTTTCTCGGGGTCAACATCTACCCCATTTTTGTTAACTATAAATCCTAAAAATACTATATGATCAACACAAAAGGTACACTTATCAATATTAGCAAACAATTTATTGTCCCTAAGCACTAAAAGAACCTCCCTAAGGTGACTTAGGTGGGAATCTAGGCTTTGGCTATAAACTAAGATATCATTAAAGTAAAATACTACATATTTACCGATGCAATCAATCCCTTAAGACATGATTCATTAGCCTCATAAAAGTGCTAGGTGCATTAGTGAGTCCAAAAGGCATCACTAACCACTCATATAGTCCAAACTTGGTTTTAAAAGAGCTTTTCCACTCATCACATTCTTTAATTCTGATTTGGTGATATCCACTTTTAAGATCAATTTCAGAAAATATGGTGGACCCATGCAATTCATCAATCATGTCATCTAGTCTAGGGATTGGATGCCTGTATTTGATGGTGATGTTATTGATGGCTCTACAATAACAACTCATTCTCTATTTGCCATATTTTTTTGGCACCAACAAAATAGGTACAACACAAGGACTTAGGCTCTTTTGAACCCAACCCTTCTCCAACAAATCTTGTACTTGTGATTCTATCTCCTTAGTTTCTTCAGGATTAGTTCTATAAGCTGGTTTATTTGGTAGACTAGCTCCTGGAACTAAATCTATTTGATGTTCTATTCATCTAAAGGGAGGAAGTCCAATGGGGCCTTCCGTAGGGAATAAATCATCAAATTCTTTTAAAAGAACTTTTAATTGAGGAGGTAGTTCACAAGTTTCAGAAAGTGTGGCAGTGCATGTAAGTGTTCCTTTACAAAGCAGGATGCCTAAAGGTTGTTCAAAAAGAAGTATTTTTTCAATTTTATTTTCAAATTTTCTTCTTTCTAAATGACCTTGTGGGAAGGAACACTCTTCTCCCATGCCTCTTTTTTCCTAAGGGCTTTTTCTTGGTTTTCTACTCTCTTTTTTTCATCTTTTTTTTTTCATTTGTACTTGATTTTGTATCACTTGTGAAGGTGATAAGGGATAGAGTACAAACTTCTTTTCCCTATGAGTGAAAATGATCTCATTGGTAAGACCATTGTGCATAGTTTTCTTACGAAATTGCCATGGTCTACCCAACAAAATATGACAAGCTTCCATGGGAACTACATCACATAAAACTTTATCTTCATAGTTTCCCACAGAAAGTTTGACTTTCACTTGCTTCACTCATATAGTCCACCAATACACAGCATTACCTCAAAAACATAAGGTGGCTAAGGGTACTTTTTTTCCTCACTCACATGGTGGCAGGCAAAAAATTGTTCTACCATCATTTCCCAATCTAAATATGTTTCAACATTTTCTTTTCTTTCCCTTCTAACTCTCCTAGGTTGAGGTTGATAATATTCATTCATTCTAAGGCTTTCCTCACCATATGAATCACTCAACCTAGAGCTAGATGCATGTGAAGATCTTTTTATTTTTTTGGTGTATTCATCCTTTTCTTTAACAAGTTTCAACTCTTCTTCTAATTTAACAAAATGAGCATCCCTTTCTTTAAGTTGGGCCTCATGTTGCAATTATCTATATGATAGTGATTGAAAGTATTTGGCTAATTTTTTTAAAAGAGATTTTATAGACTTTCTCACTTTCACTTGGACTAGAAGAATGAGAAGACATGTTTAAAGTTATATGTATAAGCAATTTACCATAAGAAAGATAGGTGGACTAATGTAGGTAGATTCCCAGGAAAGGGAGGTGGATCACTTGGATCACTTAAGTACCAAGCCTTTCCTAGCCAGATTCTATCCCTCAAAACTTTCACAAACCTTTCTCTAAGTAATTCACTAGGAGCACAATCAAGAATGAAAGCACAATTTTATGCAAGAAAACAAAGAATGCAAAGCAATAAACACAAATGAAAATGGCTAACTAGAAAGCTTTAAACTAGACATATCCTAAGGTGAGGCTTCTAGGCACTTAGAACCATTGAAGACACACACACCGTCTAATTGCGCCATTAATCCACTAATTGATTAAGGTTTTACAAAATACAACTCAAATAAAATACAATGAAAATTGAATCAACAAATTTTGAAGCACTAAAATTTTAAATCCTAGTTTATGCACTCCTCTATTTTTTTATTTTTTTTTTTGCACTCCCTCATTGTGCATATTTTGGTACAAACTTGTTGTTGTCCCTTTGCTAAGCCTCTTAAGGATATTCAACTTTGAGTATTCAAATCTTCACCTCTTTGAGTGATAAGGACTCTCACCGAAAATTGTTAGCTCCAAACTCAACAAGGCACTTTTGAAATACTTCCACGAAGAAAGAGGTCAACAAAATTTTAAAGCAACAAAAGTTTCAATTTAAAATTGGACTATAGCAACTAGAATTGATATATGACAAGAATTGAAAGAATATTCAATCAAATTGACAAGCAAAACATTAAGGTATGCAATGAAAGGTAGCACACAAATTGGAACCTAGAGAATGGCACTAGATTTGGATTAAGAAAACCAAGACAACACTACTGAAAATTTTGATGTGAAATTTGCATGACTTTAACAAATTATGCAGAGCTGAATATTTCAAATTTGAATCTGAAATTTAAATCACAGAAATTTCAATGTCGTAGCTCAAATTTGGCGTTGGAATCACACTAAAACAATGTGCCAATTAATTGTGATAAATTTTTCAAAAGTCATTGTCGCTTCACTTTTTTTTTCAGAGTCTGAATTTTGCACTTTGTACGTATTTCATTTATCATTTTTTTTTGTATTTTGAATTTTGATACACTTCTTTTTTCCACTTTTTTAACACTTTAAACTACTCAAATCCAAAATTTCAGAATTTTTCACTAACGAAATTAATTTTCACAAACATTTTCAGCCAACACAGATTCAGTGAAACAGAGGAAACCTACTATGGAATTAAAAACAGAATTGAAAAACTTCAAAGACACAATGAAATTGATGTATATGAACTTGTATGGATCTAACACACAAGCATGAACTCAAATCTGAAATTAAAAATGCACCAAAAGCTCAAAAACATAATTATAAAACTGCACATAATTATCAATCAACCAAAATTATCAATAAAAGTACTACATAGAATTGATGACATTTTAGGAGAAACATGATTTGACAAAACTTGTATGGATTCAAAAATCAAAATGACTCAAACACAATTAATTTGCACCGATTAAAACAACAAGAAAACTCAATTAAAATAAAAAAACAGATCAGCACACACAAAGTACTCAATGGAAACCTATAACATTGCAACCGGATTGTTAAAGAACAGTTGAACAAAATAATGCACCGAATAGAATTTTAAAACAGCAACACATATACTAAAAACGAAATTAAAAACAGCAAGACATTCAAGAACATAATGAACAACACGGAAATAAGAAGAACATAAAAATTAAAAGAAGATAAGGCACACTTAGCTCTTGAAGAACGATGGCTCTAGATACCAAATGATGGATTTGTGCCTTCATAACCGAATTCTTTGATTGAATTTTGGAGAGGATTGGGGGAAGCTTCAATGGAGGAGGCGTGCAAGGAGGCTCACATGTAGCTTGCGGTTTCCTTGGAGGTGCATACTAAGTATGGAGAGTGATAGGTGAGGCCTAATCACTTGAGCTAGGTGGAGAGTTGAAGACTAAAGTGTTTATCTAAAGAGGTAAGACAAGAGTGAGAATTGGCTCAATATTTTGACAGCAATTTCACTCATTCATTAATCTTGAAAATACAAGAACCAAGCACCTCCTTATATAGAATTAGAGGGTCGAATTTGAACAAGGAAAATTGGTGGAAAATTCAAATATTAAAGTTTGAATTTAGGCGCCTATTTGAGATCACATGGCAAGCATGATCAAGGTGTGCATCATGAGACTCAATTAGGTTAAAAGACCGACCCTAGGTTTAATTATGAGTATTCTAGAAACCCTAATTTAACATAGGGTGGTTTTTAATGCCTAATCCAACCCTAACTACATTTTAGAAAAAAATACTAGTAAAATTTCTATTCTACTTTTGACAAGAAAATAAATTCTCTATAATATTTAAACTAGGGTCTTGGCTTCTTTAAACATGTAGAGAAATGTTTCTCTGCCATGAGTAGCAGTATCCCAGTCCTCTTGTATCTTCTTGGCCATAGACCTAATTGTGGGCCCTGATCTTCTAGTTGTTCGGCTTGTACTTAGGCCTCTTCCATCACTAGTTGGACGAGAACTTTCCGTTCGTCTTCCAGACGAGATCCCCCTTCTGAAAAATTCTTAGTTGAACCTTCGCATTGTACACCCAGAGCTTGCATGAGGCTTCACGGATCTTGCTTCTGTCTCGCATCTCATTTAGAAGGTTGAGTCTGATCGACATACTCTCCTGATTCAAGGACAAATCAAAGTGTTGCCTTCTAAGGGATAGCTCCCGCACCTCAACCGAAATCATGGTCTCGGTTGGTAGGTTAGGCCATAGGGTGTCTCCTATCTCAAAGTTTGGGGTGTGCAGCATTACACCCATAAGACTTCTACTAGCTCTTCGATCCACCACCCTTTCGTCGTGTCGAGTCGCTTCTTTAACTCATTACGGATGACCTTATTTACTATTTCGGCCTGCCCGTTGGTCGAGGGGTGCTCGACCGAGCATGTCACTAAATTTATGCCAAGATCTTCGTAAAAAGACTGAAGCCCTCAGTCAATGAATTCTCCATCGTTATGAGTTATGATAGTGTTGGGGACTCTGAACTAGCATACTATGCTTCTCCACACGAAGTTTTCAACATTCTTGGCTGAAATGGAGGCGAAGGGCCCAGGCTCGATCAATTTGGTGAAATAATATGCTCCGACCAAGAGGAATTTTATTTGTCTTTTTCCCGGGCTGAAGGGACCTATGATATCCATTCCCCAAAGGGCCATACTCCTAACACTTAGTTCATTTCTTCACATATTCTGCAAGTAGTTTAGGACGATCGGCCAAAAGTATCCGGCCCAAGGCACCTTTGCTGCCATCGTTCTCCCGCCCGAGTGGTTTCTCACATGCCTCTCATGGATTTGTTGGGGTCATCCAGGTATCGTCCTCAATTATATGGTCAAGCATTCAACCTTTCCTACACTGGGAATTTTTAGACAAATATGTACCACAAATTTGTGGTGGCTTTTCTTTTTAGTCGTAGCGAGTCAAGACAACGCGTCGACCCTCATGTTGTCCTCTTTGCGGATGTGCTCCACCGTTATCCTTTTGAACCGGACAATAAGGTTGGAGGTCGTATGGTAGTACCTTTGCAACAATGGTTCCTTCAGTTTGAACTCCTCCTTTATCTGACCGACCACCAACTGGGAGTTGCTTTTACATGTTACTTCGCGAGCTCCCATGTCGTACGCCAAGTTTAGATCAGCTAGGATGGCATCGTACTCGGCTTGGTTGTTGGTGATCTAGAACTCGAATTTAAGTGCCTACTCGAGAATGAGGTTGCCTGGACCCTCGAGAAAGACACCAACTCCACACACCATTTTGTTGGACGATCCATTAGCACACACCGTCCATCCGACCTAAAGATCCTACTGGGGAGTTAGCTCGGCCGAGAAGTAAGTTAAGCATTGGGACTTTATCGCACCCCTCGGTTCATACCAGATATCAAATTCCGAGAGCTCCACTTACCATCCTACCATTTGTCCTGCAAGATCAGGCTTAGATAAAATTTTAAAGATTAGGTAGTCAGTTCTTACCATGATGGTGTGATTTTGGAAGTAGGGTCTCATCCATCTGGCCGTCAGGACTAAGGCAAATGCTACCTTCTCTATCATCTGGTACCTTGTCTCGGCCGCGTGGAGTCTCTGACTGAAAAGGTACACAGGCCGCTCTTCCTTCTCAACCTTCTGCACGAGAATTGCAATGACCGCCTCTTCCGAGACCGACAGGTAGACTATCATCGTTTGGTCGGATCTCGGCTTCTGAATCACTGTCGGTGAGGATAAGAACATTTTCAGTTGTTGGAAGATTTTTTTCACACTTTTCATCCTAGCTAAACTTGGATGCTTTTTGGAGCAGTTGCACCATCGACCGCATTCGCTCGACTAGCCAAGGGACGAACCTTGAGAGGGCGGTAAGATGTATGATGAGTTGTGGCACCTCCTTCACGTTCGGAGGGCTTCTCATCTCGGTTATCGTTTGAAATTTATCCGGGTTGGCCTCAATTCCCCGGTGGGTTAACATAAAACCCAAAAACTTGCATTCCTTAACACCGAATGCACACTTCTCGGGTTGAGCCTCATATTCGTCTTCCTCAAAGCCTCAAAGACCTCCTCCAAGTCCTTGACGTGTTGGTGACATGAGTCTGACATAGACCTCCACGTTCCGGCTTATCATTCCCTTAGAGACCCTGTCCATGAGGCTCAACACACTTTTAATTGTTCTGTCTATATTTAGCGATTATTGTACATGATAATTCACTGTTCCTTGTGGGATCGATATCCGTCCTTAGGGACAAATTATTACTTCTGACACCGCGGTGCACATGCCGTAGAAAGTCATCAAGTGTTTGGCATTGTTGTCGGGGAACATGTGTGAGTTGTTGGTTATAGTGTCCTAAATATTGTGAATATTTTGTTTTTATTTGTTTATATATTTTATTTTATTTTATTAAAATATTTTATTTTATTTTATTTTAATTGTAGATCTGTTG
>Ga0123341_1002543_pt1 | contig 15074 bp, 6 predicted proteins | sample Turbeapinknodule_FD_89959 | JGI IMG/M metagenome (GOLD analysis project Ga0123341, IMG submission 89959) | Root nodule microbial communities of legume samples collected from Mexico - Turtle bean Mexico pink nodule | ecosystem: Host-associated > Plants > Roots > Nodule | place: Mexico: Nepantla... | reverse complement strand
TTATTATAGTATAATAAAGTATATTTATAAATATTTAATTCTTATTTATGTTTACATATTCGATTGCATTAAATTGTATAATCAACTATTTCAATTTCTTCACAAATATTTACAAAGTAGGGAAGAAAGTTTACGAACATATTTTTTTTTTCTAGACTTCTGTTTTTTTTAATTTCTAATGCATTTATTTATGTAGTTTCTCTGTGTTTTTTGTTATCCTCTTCTGCTCAAGTGCTCCAATCATAAAAACAGCCCCACAAGAGCGGTGGTGGAATGGTCCAAGATGTGAAGGCAAGTTGGCTCTCACCTTTTTTTCACACTCTTAAATGCTAAGTTCACTCCACCTTTTTAAAATTTAGTATTGTCTCCCAATATATGGAAATTAATTTGTTTTATGTACATTTAATGGTGTGTACATCGTCTAAGTGTCAAGTGATTTGTATTATAATTGCTTCTTATTTTATGTTTAGTTTGTTCTAAGGATGATCTCATCTTTATACTTTGTGTTTATGTGAATTACACAGTTATACGATAACGTTGAGTTAATTATTAGTAGCTATATGTGTGTGAATTTTTCAAATCTTGATTATTCAAATATAATCTTATAATCTAGATTTATTGTGTACAAAACTAAATTGTGTGATTAAAAAGTTTCAAATACCTAAAAAAAGTCAATTTTATCTTAATTTTATCTTGGAGAATGTAACTTGGTGAGGATTGCGTGTTCTACGGTAAACGAGATTGTATTGAGAAAACAAAGGACCTCTCCTGCTGAGAGGAAGAGTATAAAATAGAGAGTTTAATGTATTTTCTTACTGAGAGAGTCATCACCCATTTATACGTCGGGTCAATCACCACATCTAAAATATTGTCTACTTTGAAGATCAATACTCTATCACGGTTTTGTCCTTAAAAGACGTCTCGATGGATTGAAGAAGGAAGGACTGTCATTGACCTCGACTCCTGAGTAATATAAGACTATATTGATAGTACTGGAACATTAATAATTATTACAAAGTTGAGTCCCATAATTCTATTGCAGCAGAATCTCGATCAGAAGGGCTCGAAATATATTATTTCATGAAGTTAGATATTCTTCTTATGTTGTGCATTGATTAAATCTCATATGGTCCTTTTGACTGAACTGTGGATAGATTTGGTGAAGTTCCCACCTAAATTTTGGAAGTCCTTATAACATGCTCGATAAGAAGGTAGCTGGTGGGAGTGCGGCTATTAAGTTCCACATAGTAAAAGCTTTTCATACTTTTTCTTCTAAATGTCTTGCCTACTTTCTGTTCCATGATACATTTTGCAATTGGATAAAAGGCTATACTTCATTCTGTAAAGTTATCTATAGTTTGAAAAAGAATACATGTGCAGATAGTTTTGCTTAGTCTTTGACATTTGCAATAGGTTATCTTTTTTGCTGTTTTACCACCTAGTTTTATTAGAGAGTTTTTTAGAAACAAATATAGTTGATGAGTACCAATTTTGCTATCTCACCTTGATTTAGTTCTCTCACGTAACAGAAGAAAAAAAAACATTAAGTCATTATGTAATTCAAGTTGTTCAAATAATGAAATTCATAAATATTATTCAGAGACTTCAAAAGGATTTCCCATTTTTTTTTTAAATTCTCATTAATCTTAATTATCATCTAATAATTAATAGGACTTGTTGTTTTATACTTTTAGTTCCTAATCTAAGCTTTAACCCGTCAAAAAGCACCTTTATATATAACCCACCTTAATTGACAACGCGCAAAATTCATACAAGATTGGAAGCAGACCTAGCACTTAACCAAGGAAATGAAGGATCAAGTTACAAAAGAATGTTCTTTTAAAAGAATTTATGTGCACTAGCAAGACAAATCAAACTGTACAAAAATTTCTTTTCAACCGTGTATCCTGTGTTCCAATTTAAAAGCTTGACGCTAAAGACGGAAACAGGTATATATATCACTTGTTAGACCACTGGAATTCTATTTCTAAATTCCTCGAGGGGCCACTCTTACTTTCTGGCAACAAAGTGTACTCTCCAGATACTGCTCCTAGCATTACTACCCGATCGATCTGGATTGTCACTTTCCCAAATGAACTCTGCCATCAGATAAAAATAATAGAGGGGTCAAGCGGAAGTGTAAAACTAAAATAATTGAAGATGAATAGACTGCATTTAGTATAATAGTCCAATTTTCCCACATTCATCACCTTTCCCATTTTGCTCTTGTTTTTGCAAGATATGTGAAGCTTCTGGCCTTTTGGAGGACTCTCAAAGGACCATGAAAAGCTCTCTTCCCACTCCGGATTAGGGCCAGTTGAGACCACCTAACCAGCACATTCTCATGATAATTAGCACATTCACTTGTCGAGGAGGAAATCAAATCAAAGGAGAAATTGTATTATATTAAGAAGAAGACATGATGTTCCTCAAACTGTATAATAAAATGACAACCACATATTTAGGCTGCAAATCCTCGTCCCTTACGTTTTAAACTGGAAATAGCAAAGAAATTGAAGTGGGGCATGGCCCTCCACAAGATGACAAGTGACAACCAAATTCTTTCATAAGTCAAAAACTACTTCAAAATGAAAGAAAAAAAATCAATATGGGTAATTCTGGATTCTAAAATCTGGCAATACAACTGCAGCAGAATATGTAAATGAGGTCAAGTGATTTTTTTTTCTAGGAACTAGGAAGCAACTATAAAGGTCCATATCCTAACTGGGAATTTTCTAATATTGGCATAATTTCCAAAAGGACATAACAGATAACATTAGTATTTTGGCATTTATGCAAGATTGACATGGAGATACATGTCATATATTAGTCTCACATAAACAAGCACTCGCCCATTTCAACTAATCCTAGTACATTATAGAGGAGAAGATCACAAAACAAGATAATGGATATGAATTATTATTATTATTATTAAAAAATACCTTGGTTTGCCTTGGAGGAGTGTTTCCAAGCGTAAGCTTGCAAAAAACACTTGGGTTTCCAACAGATTGCTTCATATTGTTACCACGCTTGATGATCACCACCAAGGTTCCAGGCAAACACTGCAATAAAAACTCTGCCTTCTCCTGAAAGCGAGGAGGGGCAGACTGGATTAAGTACTGCAGCAAAGGAATAGCATCTGCAGCTGCTATTGATTGAGCTCTTGAAACTTCTGCTGAACATGCTGACCAAGCTTGCCTAAGCAGGAAAAGTGCATCCAAGGCAGCTTCCTGAGTAGCCTCAGAGCCTGTCTTTAAGGATGTAACCAGATGGGGAATGCTAAGTGTTGCTGGCTCAGTTGCTCTCAGTCTAGGGAAGTTGCTAAAAAGAGAATTTAAGGCTTTAAGATACTCTTCGTTCACAGTTCCAGTAGCCCATAAGTCCTTTTCAATAGCAGCTAAAAAAGATCACAAATTAAAATAGGTCATATTTACGTACAGGAGTGAGGTTTGAATTGTGAAGCAACTTATAGTGAAACGCACAGAATCAACATTGCTCCCCAATGAATTCATGTTAGAAACAACACCTTTATTTAGAAGACAACTTTCAATTTCAACCTATCCATCTTCTGATACATCAATGAATATTTACAGAAGACTACGTGCCTATTTTAGCTAGAAAAGGCTATGTAGCACAAATAAGAGTCTAGCTGTTCAGCTCATCAAGAAATTAAGTGTACAAGCCACAAAGTTTACAATTCATCTGTTCCTTCCCCAAATTTTTGGTTTCAAGACCAATAATCAACAAAAAAACCAGCTCTGCCATTTCGTTTAAAGGTGCATTAATCCATGTGTAACAGTTTTGAGATTCTTTATAGAAAAAATATTTTGAAAATCAAGCTATGCTTCTGCTTATAAAAGCAGAGAAAAATGCTTTACAAGGAGAATCAAATAATTAGTTTAAGAACAAGAAAACCCGTGTAAGAAATTGCCATGTGAAAAGCAACAAACACACCATTTTGTATGAGAAAATATGAAGATAAGATATACCGTAGTGGGTCCAGCATAAAAATAACAAGTATTTAAACACTGCCCAATGGGAAAATAGCTCACCAGTTATTGCTCTGACTGTTTCACTAGAAGCATACTCTTGAATGGTATGATTTGAAAATAGAAGTTTAATAAACATTGCAGCCTGAACAGATGTTTCAGGATCACTTGAACCTATCAGATCCAGAATAACCTGAACCCCACCAGCCTCTGCAACTGCTCTTTTATTTGATCGACTGTTCATCACAAGGTTTTGTAGAGCACATATGGCTACAACTTTCATTTCTTCAGTTGGTTGGTCTTCAAGCACATTCACTAAAGCACGACAAGCTGAAACTGCATCACTTGACCGGGCAAGACCCTCGTTCTGAAATAGATCGCCAAGAGCCAATGTTGCTAATAACCTTGCTTGTTGTGCTTGGGTTTGTGGGTCCAATAGATAATGGGATAATGGTAAGATGGCTGATTTAGTAACTTTTGTTTCTCTGATCTTTACATTGTTCAGCAATGCTTCTAAGAGTCTTGCAGCAGTTTCCTCGCACTGATGAGATCTTAGGAGCTCTAAGAGAGCCTCTATGGCACCACTTTCAGCCATTGCTTCGGCACTAGTTCCATCGTCACTTTCCAACACAAGGAGAGCATTTAATGCACCAACAACTGTGCTTTCTAAGCCAGATCTAAGCAGCCTAACCAAAACAGCAACTGGAACTTCCAGGTAGTATTCAGAACTAAATTGCAGAATACTAGCCAAAACAGATGCCGCTGATTCCCATAAAGCATGAGGAATGGAAGGATCTGCTTGCAATATAACTTTTGAAATTTCAATAACACCACCCTCTTTTGCAATTTCATTTGGCCATAGCAGTGCAATACTGACCAGGGCCTTCACAGCTCTCTGTTGCAATATATGTATACCAGAACCAAGAACTCGTATAAGAGGGCCAATTACATGCTGTGTTACTGGATCTTTCTGAAGGTGTTCTTCTAAAAGAAGATGTGAGAGAAGCTCAGCTGCCAACTGTTGCACTGCTGATATTGGAGAATCAAGCAAAGGGATAAGAGGTTCAATAGCTTGGTGAGAAGACAGTGTGTAATCAGCACGACACTGTGGGTGTTCTAAGATATTAACCAAAACCTGCAATGCACTGTGTTGTCCATCTGGTCCAAAGTCTTGTCTTATTAGCAACATAAACAGCGGTTCAACGACTTTAGCAGCCGGTGGTCCTTTAGCTATGCTAGCATTATTGGTCAATATACGCAACAATTCAGCAAAAGCTGCACATAGATAATCAGGTGCTTCATGAAGGATGTCAAGTATGCTTTCAATAATTCCAGCTTTCACCATTTCCATTTTGCAAGCTGGCCTGTCTTTTCCCAACTTGACCAGAGCTCTGGAAATGGCCTCATGAAGTACATAATTCCTTCCGTAAAGTAGGCCAACAAGAGGAATAACTGCACCATGTGCAGCAACTAATTCAGCTAGTTGCTCATCATCAACAAGTCTATCCAATGCCCGCACAACTGAATGGTGAGAAGGACCAAACTCACTTACAAGGAGAGAGACAAGGGGTTCAACACAACGTGCAGCAGCCATTGTGGACCGAATCCTTGTATTTCCAAAAAGAACAGAACATAATTCAGCAGCATCCCCTTTGAGATCCATTGAACAATCTGATGAAAGAATCCTACAAAGAACATCCACTGCATTCATCTCTACATCTGCAACAGCGAGTGCTTTTGAAGGGTTTTCACTCAATAACCTAACTAATGCAGCAATTGCAGCATGCTGCTCTCTCTCTAAACCAGTATTAAGAATCTCCACCAAGGGTTGGACAGCTTGTCGAGCAGTCTCTGCATTTCTAATGTGGTCAGAGGAGAATAAACTTTCCAAAGCTTTTGCAGCCCTATACCTTGCAGCTCTTCCTCCTAAACGCAGTACAGCTACAAGTTGAGTAACAGCTCCAAATGCTGATTCATGTCTCCGTATTTCTGCACTGCTAAACAGAATCCCTAACAGATCAGTAGCAGCTTCTTCCGTTGCATCTTGTGGACCTAGTGAAAGATACTTAGAAAGTGCCTCTAGGGCACCTGCCTCAACCATTACAATCTTATTTGATGGACAATCTATAGCAAGCTGAGTCAAAAGCCCAAGTGCTAAAAATGGTGCACCAGGACGTTCTGGAATTGGTTTGAGCAGATCAACTAGAGCAGGTATTGCCTTCCGAGAAGTGGCACCAACTCTTATGTCATCAACTCTAAACAACCTCTCAAGAGCAACTTGATCAGGATAATGCACCAAAGAAAATTCATCTGACAATTCTAGAAGATCCTGTATGTCAGTATCAGCACAGCCAAGCAAGGAGATAAGTCCACCTGCGGCCCCAGAATTTGCCACAGACAGGAGTGTTCCCCTGCTACCATTACAGACTAGGCTAGCTATTGATTGTGCAGCAAAATATCTGTTTGCTGATTCCTCTGACTTCAATAAATTGGCAAGTGCTGGTATAGATTTCATGGTTGCATGTGCTCGTATAATATCCCTGTCCTGAAATAATATTGCCAACAACAAAGCACAAATCCACATGCTGCTATCTTCTTTGTAGTCAATCTGCATATCACCAAAAACAAGCAAAAATTTGACATAAAATAATAATTGTATACTAATCTATTGTCTAACTACTATACAAACGAGGAGAGGTGTATTTGTGAACAGCTTTGACAAAAAAGAATCCATTTACGAAGATGAGTAAATAAGTATGGAAAGAATCAGATGCCACTGTATACTTCAACTTGACTGAAAACATAGCACTAAAATACCTGACTGTACAATGAGAAACAATTTGCAATCCTGTCACTCAGAAACTCAATTGCACCCGTCTCCATTATTGCAGTTTTACATTTTTCATCATGGCAAGCAAGAACAGTTAGTAACCATATAGCTAAGTTGGCACCGGAAATAATAGTGGTGCCAGTGCTTGATTTACCCTCATTGGCTTCTTTTGTATGCCTGCAGATTCTGATAACGTCCCTGCTGTCGTCACGCTGACCCAAAGTAGCCTGTGAAGAAATAAGTATGTCGACAAGAGACTGAACTAGATTACCACACAAGTTTGATAGATTGAGATCCTCCACCAGCCTCTGGTGATTTACTTTAGCAGCACAAATAAGAACAGCAACTCCTCCAATTTTGACCTTTATATTTTGAGAAGTGGAATTGATTATCCTCTTAGCTATAGAAGATATACATCCAGAGGCAGAAACAACAATGTCTCCCAGAACAAAAGGTTGATCCATACATAATCGAGATAAAATTTCAATAGCTTTATCCTGCAACACTGGCGTTGAATCAGTAATGGACAGAACTATTGGGCTGATGCTTTTAGGAAATTCAGCCAAAACTGCCCAAGCAGGCTTACTGTGTGCACCATTCACTTCTAACCTGGACAGCATGGCAAGTGCTTCTAGAGCTTCTGATGTGGAACTAAGTCCACTGATAGCAAAGTCTAAGAAAGAAACTAATGCAAGAACAGTGCCAGCTCGATTCACACAATCAGTTACAGCATAATCAACTTGCCTCTTAGAATGTAAAAGGCGAGCAATTGCTGCAGCAGCATGTGATTTTCCAGAAATTGTGCCTTCACGTAATACTCTGGTAGCAGCCAATATGACTTCTTCTGCAACAGCTTTCTCAGCAATTTCACTGTCCAAAATAAGATTTGCCACAGCACATGTTGCCAGCTCCGCCACTTCCAAAACTGAAGAGTTAGCTAGTGAAACTAGGGAGGGTAAAGCATCTCTAGCAATAGCAACCACATCCCTGTTCTCTTTGATGGAAAGAAATATTGCAGCCAAGCAGCGTGAGGACTCCATTAAGATACTTTCTGATTCAACATTAAGCAACTTCATTGCCGACCAAAGAGTTTTAACAGCAATGCTGCTTTCACGCACATCTTTCCTCATTTCAAAAATTCCCGCCAGAGCAGACACAGACTTTGCCTGAGTTTCTTCCTCGGTTGAGCTCAGTAATTTTATCATTGTATCAACTGCATCACTGGCAGCACTACCTTCACGTAGAAGATCAGTAAGAGAAACAACTGAAAGCATACTTTTCAAAGCATCTAAAACATAAGCCTTAGATTCAGGTAAATCACTGGTCAATAATGCTGTAAGCTGACTGATAGTTGCTGTATCAGACTTATGAATTAAGTGATTCAAAGTCTTTGCTGCAATCTCCTTCCCATTTGAGCTTCCATTCTTCAACAGCCAAAGCAATGCAGGAACAGCATCAGCACTTTCAACACAAGCACGTATATCCTCACTGTGATCACATAGGTTCCTAAGGATTGACGCTGAGTCTTCCTTTGCTTTTGCAGATCCTGACTCCAAAATTTGAACAAGAGGAGGTATACCACCAGCAGCAGTAATAGCCCATTTACTTTCATCATTTTCATTAGATAAAAGGCAAAGGAGGGCAACAGCACATTCTTGCTGCTGTTCCGATGAAAGCCCCAGAAGAGATATTAACAGCTGAACTCCTTCACGGCCTTGAAGTGCACGCCACAGTCTGCATTCAGTATTGCACAATGTCAAGAGAGATTTTAGAAGTTCATCTTGCACTTCATTGGCAGCCATTGTTATTAAACCAACAAGCAAACGCTTTGGATCAGAATTTGCAAGTTTGATTGACAGTATAGGATTGCTATACAAACTAGCTAGGGCTTCAATGGTCCGTTCCTGTACAAGGAATGACAAGCCAGGTTTAAATTGTTCAAGTAATGTCTGCTCAACTACCAAAGGATCTGTGGCCCTGGTAGATTCTGCATTGTCATCATAAATCATAAGAGCTGAAGCTAAAGCCCCCAACGTGTCAGCAGCTTGGGCAGGCGAGGAGCATGATTCAAGGCTTTGACCAAGACTGGAGATGACATATGACAAACCACCAGAGATGTTTGCTAAAGCACACATTGCATTCTCCTGTAATGCTTGAGCATACTCACCCTGCATGAACTCTTTGGAAGGAGCTATGGTAGCATTAATCAAAGCAGGAATGCCATTGGAATTGGCTATCTCTTTTCTTGCATCTTTGCACTGAGCAGAAAGAGATTTAAGAGCACCGGCTGCTTCAGCCCTGACAGGGGCATCATTACCAGGGCTTAAAAGTTTGAGGAGTTGTTTAGTTTCCTCAGAAGTCAACAATTTTGAACAAACAGATGCATCCTCCATCATCATACAGCCAAGTAAAAAACACACATTTGCTAAAGTGTTAGACTGCCCTGTTTTCAGTAACTTAATTAATATGTCCACCCCTCCAGCTTGTATTGTGGCATTCCAGAATCTATCAGTGCTGCTGGAGAGATTTTTCAATGCCCCAGTTAATAAACTATCAACTACATTTGTCTTCAGGCCTTTCTGCAACTGCTCCCATAGAACTGGAACCACTCCTTCAGTTGAAAAAATTTTTGATCCAACATGATCTTTGGCACCACCTTGAGAAACAGCAAAAATTGTCTTTGCAGCAGCCACTTGACCTTCAGCAGAACTGGACTTGAGTAGACCAAGCAAAGGTGGAATGCATCCTCCAAGCAAGACTTTCACCCTCAACTCATTTTCTTTACAAAGTGAACCCAATACAGTTGCTGCCTGTATCTTCACATTCGAAGACCCTGACCGGAGAAGGGAAACAAGTACTGGAACTGCCTGAGAATGAGATCCAACAGCACTGAAAGCGTTTTCTCTAATATCAATAAGCTCCAATAACTGCTTCAAAGAATACTCTTTCTCCTGCATAGAAGATGAGCTCTGACGCAGCTGCTCAATGCATTGGGCAACACTTGCTAATGTCCCATCAGGATCCTCCATGCTGCTGCTGTTGCTACGTTCTCTGCAAACAATTATGCATGTAAGATACAAAAGTTATGCTCAAATTCAAATTTCCATAAACCATATATATAACCATCAAGTTAGGTAGTTCTCGTTATCTTGATTTCTATGAGACTCTGAGAGGGTGAGAGAGGACCATGTTATTTCTGTCTTGGAACTTTTGACACAGTGTGACACAACAGGTAGGATTCATAAGTCATAGCTTATTTAACTACAAGCAAAAGTACCAATGTAACTGCAAGAATTTACCAGAGCATTACAAGCAAAAAATTTGATGATTTAAAGGCCATAAAATATTCTTTTTTAACATAATTTACAGGCATATATCCTATGTTGTAACCAACCTCAATCCCATCTTTAAAACAGAATGGGGAGGTAGAGTCTCTGAATCTTGAACCCTCCCATCACCATTTCTTTCCTGCAATCAGACGAACGACAATGAGAATAAACAGAATGTTTGTATATCTCCAAATGATGGAAGTAACAAAAATTAAAATGAATATATTAGACTTAGTACAATATGGATAAGGATAAATCTTGAAGTTCTATGTGAGAAGAAATGGAAAATCAATTTGAGAAGGAACATGGCAAAACCATTTATCACTATCACAACTTGATTTTTTTTGTGTCAAGAAATTTAAGATTTTCAAAGCATTAAATGTACATGATTGCCGCTTCTGTTACAGTTGACTACTTATTATTATGCATAGCATCTTATTGCACAAAACAGACAGGAGATATAAAATGGAGAAAATAATATACGGCATTATATTCTTCAGCAGAAAGCCTCGGTATAATAAACTCCAGTTAAGGATAAACACTACAAGTAACCCATTAAAACAGATAAGAAAATGTAATAATGCCACCGTTTTTTCATTTTCTAGCATTTACCCTGCACCCACATGTAACCAAGGATATGTAGAAGGATATAGCAAAATGATGGTAGAGTGCGTAACTAAAATAACGCTTCCTGTCTATAATAGAATAGTTCTCATCATCTTCATATTTTTATAAAACCATGGACTTCTCAATCGAAGAACAGTAACAGATATGTTCCAATGGGAGAGAAGAAACAAATAGTAGAATGAAATAACAGACTTCCATGGTTCACAATTATGCTTTCTAGAATAGTTTGGCACACAAGAAAAACACAAATCAAGTCTAGTTTTAGACAGCTGTTCAGAACCACAATTGTGGCTACCATATTGCAGTTTAAGAAGTCTCCTCCACAACCACAACTGCCATTGCATCATCCTTCCATCGTCCAAAATTTCTATAACCACGACTAAAATTTTAAAACATATAGGACCGCCAAGCAACACGAAGAAATGGTATCCAATATGTGCAGGAGAACTTAAAGGTTTCGTAAAATTACAAGTATATCCTAATACTCAAACACTTTTCCACTACCAGTAATGATGATTGTATAGCATAAAATGAAAAAGAAAAACAATGAAAAACACGAAGTACCATATCATTAGCAGCAAGTGTGCTGCCATTATGGGCAGCAAACCTCCAAGTCCGTGTGGTCGCCAGCTTCGCTTCCCTTAGACACTACCAAACTGATAAATCCAGGACACTGCTCCTATACAGTCTACACTGGAGAGTCCAACAGAACATCAAATCCACCCTGTCGAAACCGAAATTCAGATTTAAATCAATCACCAGTCTCAAACAACACTAATTGCACCAAAACCGCAAATGCAAATTCCACAAGTTCAAAACAACAACAAACAATAATAATAGGTACACGGTGACCTAACCAAAAGGCAGTGAAAAATCAAGCAAACAATGGAATCCATTAAAATTGAATCGCGGAGACGGTTAGAGAGGTAGCAGATCAAGAGCTACCGGCGAGAAATGGAAGTGCAGAAAGCGTGAAGCGTGTGAGTCAACGAAAAAGTCAAAGCAATTACGACGAATGAATGCGAGAGTATTGAAGAATGGATAAACGGTGCTTGTTGAAAGAATGCGAAGAGGTGAGAGGGAATGAAAAAACACCTTGAGAGAGTGAAAAGCGAAGCCGGCGTGTGAGTGTGACGGTGACTGGTGGATTGGTTTTCTTGGGTTGGTGGTGGTGCGAGATAGATTTGATTTGAATAAAAGTGAGGATGGTTCGTTAAGAAAACAGTGCGGAATGTGTGTTTTGGGTTTTAAATGGGCGTCTTCAATGGCTGATTTTGACGGAGGGGGAAGTGTGTGACAGTGAAAGACAGTGAAAGGAAATAGGCTTTGGGTGTTTTCAGTTTTCACTGTCATACACCATTAGGAGCACCGACAACAGCTTCACCCTCTAAGCTTTGTGGCTTAATGGCTTCACTTCACATTCGCTTGAGCCAACGGTTTAGAATGGAATCACGTGTGCAAATAATGTACCTCTATGCATTCTCATTTATCGTATATAGAAATAAATAAATAAATAAAATTGGAATGTTTAATCACTTACAGAACATGTAACAAAACATACTCTATCCAACAACATAGGTGACAGAGATAACTGTAAGTTATTACCCCTAAATGTCAATATTCGCATGGATTAAATTTGCATTCGCATAAAATAAATAACGTTTGCTAAGAAGTTCTTTCTTAAATACTCCTGAACCAAACCACTTCAATCAAGCTTTTAATGTTCCAGCTATTGTAGTATATGTTATGAGTACGGATTTTGTAAATAAAATGGTTTTTTCTTGGTCAGAAATAAATTGCGTTGTTAGAAGAGAAAAATAAAATGATTACATTATGGACTGTCTTAAAATATGCATGGAGAAAGGTTGGGATTGGAAAAGAAAAAAAAGTCAAAAACAGATATGAATATTATTGGAAATATTACACACATAAGTGTCGATTAATAAGAAATTAAAATGATCTGACAATAATAAGTATAAATAGATAAAATATTTTAGTTCAGTATTTTAATTTTTCTATAAAATAATTAATATAAATATTGACTTAATTTTCAAAATGTTGATGTGGGTACATCTCCTACATCCAGAGATCAAAAAAAGTTTCAAAACCAAAAAAATAATAAAGAAAAGATATAAAAAAAAAAAGTAGGAACCACAGGGAGGATATGAAAACAAATTTTAGAAGTATAAATAGATAAAATGTTTAGTTTAATATTTTAATTTTTTATAAAATAATTAATATAAATACTGATTTAATTTTCAGAAGGTTTTTCCAAGTACATCTTCTATGTCGAGAGATCAAAAGTAGTTTGAAAAATCAAAAGAAAATATATGAAAAAAAATGAAGAACCAAAAGTAGGATATGAATACAAATTCTAGAAGTGCTCTCTCCCACATAATTAGTATACACATTATTTAGATTCCATGTGTTAAGAAGAAAGATGGTCCAATTATTTGTTAGAAATGGGCACATGGTTTTTATTTTAATTGAAAGGGGGTCTTGGTTGTGACCTAGCCAGAGGCTGAGCAAGTTATAAGCCATCTGAATTATATACCTTTGTGCTTAGTTGGCAAAAGTATATTTTCTCTGGCACTCTAGCGGTTTGATGACAATGGAATCGTTTCAATTTTCAAAGGCAATAATAAAGGTGCTGAAGTTTAAGACAAGCCACATTAATGTTCAAACTTTAACATGTTCTTTGTGCCAGCTGGAACGGCAAGTGGCAAGTCATGAGTTAGATTATGATGCAATAAAATGAGAGGTGGCTCTTGTAGTTGGCACTTGCCCACACCGTAAGCATTTGCTGTTATCATCCCATTTCTTCTTCTTTTATTCCCTTCTTAAACTAAACTAACACTATTCATTTGGGTCGTTAAGTGTAATTTAACCTTGGTACATTTTAACTTTAATTCAATTTTACGAAACTTGTTTCACACAATAATTTAAAACAATATTAAAGCAAACAAAAGAATTATCAAAAGGTTAAGAAAATAATCAGAAAAAAAAATTCTTACTATTAACATCTTGTTGGTATGAAGCCGGATCAATTGGTTGGACTGAGTAGACATCATGTTTTAGTAGGTGGACTTAATCATTGTATCCCTTTATTATCTCTATTTATCTTTGTTTAAAGAGATTATTGTACTGGTAATTGGTGTGCAACAAGATATAATGAAAACCTAATAGTTGCCCGTATGGATATAGGTTGCAGTTGGTGACCGAACCACGTTAAATCATGTATTGTTTATTTTATATAGTTGATTTATGATTGTGTGTTTCGTGTGTTTTTCCGTCCATTGCATCTAAATAACAAAGAAGTACACAAAAAAAAAAACTAAAAAATAAACCACTTTCGACCAAACTTAAACAGAAAAATTATCAAAGAATAAAAAACGCCCATTAGCACATCAATAAACAGATTTGGCCATTCTATGACTACTCTAAAACGACCCTCACATGCCACTGAACAACAATTTTATTTTAGTTAATTATAATATTATATATAATACATAATTAAAAAAAAAACATCTATGATAACTTAATCTCATATCTTGTATCTTAGACAAATACCTACTTTTTAAATACATTTAAATTTGTATAAAATTGACCAGTTGACTTAACAAGTATAATCATGACTCATACATTAACTGAAAATGAATTGAACATGCTTTTTTAATTAAAAGATAATATTGTCGTAAAAAGCTAAAGTATATGTTGGGAAATATTAAGTATTTAGTAGTTATTATATTCATAAAAATTAAAAAATAAACAAAATTAGCTTATATCTGATCATAATAAATGTTTGTTTTTGTGTATGTTATTTTTTTAAAGTAATTTAACAATTTCTTACTTTGAGTTATTTTTATTTATTGGGAAAGTTATTATGGGTTAAATTGGAAAATTTTAATTTACTTTCCTCTTTAGTAAAACAAAATCATATATAATATGAATATTAAATAATTAACCAACAGATTCCAAAATCACATTAATTTGGATTCTTATCTATTATAGAATAGAACATATGAACAAAATAGAACAAAGATGAATAAAATAGCAAAAAAATAAAAAATAATTTTGTTTTGAATCATAACAAATAGTCTAAATATATACCAGCAGTACACTTATTTTATGTATAGTCAAATAAAAAAATAATTAATCAATGAATATTATAATCATAACAGACAAAAATAAAATAAATGTTATTCATCTTTATAAAGAAAAAACAACTAATAATTAAAAAATAGACAATTAATAATAGATTTTTTTATAACTCGATATCCATATCCTTAATATATCTGT
>Ga0123341_1002542_pt1 | contig 15074 bp, 8 predicted proteins | sample Turbeapinknodule_FD_89959 | JGI IMG/M metagenome (GOLD analysis project Ga0123341, IMG submission 89959) | Root nodule microbial communities of legume samples collected from Mexico - Turtle bean Mexico pink nodule | ecosystem: Host-associated > Plants > Roots > Nodule | place: Mexico: Nepantla... | reverse complement strand
TATGTAAACATTAATGTTACATTAGAGTAATGTATCTCCTTTCCCTTTTCTATATATAATTATAATAGTAAATATATTTTTTATGTTCATTGATCGTATGTATGATCTGATTGCATTAGTAAGTATGATATTTATGATGTATAACTTTTTTGGAAGTTTAAACTCTTTAAGAAATCATTAATAACACATTTTTAAAATATATTATATGTCTATTTAAGGTTATAACATTAATAATGTTTTAAAACCATGAAATACAAATTTAAAATTGTAATTATTAATTTTTTTCTTTGTTTTGTATTTGATATGTTTTTTATTGTTAATAATAGTTTTAAATACACAATACAAAACATTTACATTTTTTTTTATAAAATGTTAAAAATGATTTCTTTCATTTCTATGAACGAAATGATTAACTAGAAATTGAATTTGTGAGATGCTTCAGATGTGAAAAGAATGACGTTCTGGTCTTCTGGAAGTTTGAACTAGTTTATCGTCTTCACTTAATGACTCCTCCTTATTTATATTTTCAGTCTAGAACTTAAAGATCAAATTGACTTCTTATAGAAAAATACCGGAGATAGATTCAACTATACCCGCTACCAAGACAGACAAACATGACTCTTGAGCCTTTTGTTCATCACTTGAAAGAGATTCAAAATAACTTTACAATATTAAATCTTGATAAATAGATCTAGAAGTAACCCATTTGACAGTTACTAATTTAGGACTTGTTACATTAGTTGCATATTTGAGATGAAAAAATCCTTTTAAAAGATCATAATTTTCAGAAGACAATGGGTCCTTCTTTGTGTAGTAAATAATATGATTCATGAACATCCTCAAAAGATAATATATTAGTAAAAGTATCATCCTGAAATCCTGAACCATCCTCGATATCTTTAGCAGATTTCTTAAACCGTTAACTAACAACTTCAACAAGGTTATCAAGATCAATAATAGTTTCCTTAACCTCCACCACCCCTGCATTACGAACATGTAAATCATATATTTATACATCTACTGCAGGATTTTGTTTCTTTGTGACACCAATCACTTTCTTGTGAGAGACATCATTAGTTTCTTTGGTCCGGAAAGTCACAAGTTTATACAGCAGGTTTCGACGACAGTTTGACAGTGTTATCGAGGTTATCAAGATGTCTTTTGCATTTAGAAATATTATGCACTATTATTTTGCATAAAGAGCAACATGCAAACCACTTATCAAATTCAATATATGTAATAAAAGCAAAACCAGATATTTTCACCAAAATTTGATTAGACTAAGCAAATAATATATCAATATTAATTTTATTCATGATGTCGTCATCAAGAAAAAAATAAATATCAATCGATTGCCAATATTTCATGAAAGAATGGTAAATCATGCTCCAACGCTGAGTTTAATAAAAGATGGCACAAAATCTCTCTTTCAAACAAAAACTCATTATTCATTAATTAAAAGCATATATACTCATAGCATTTAATAGAAAAAAAAAATAACTACAATATTTTATTAATTTAGAAAAGTATTAAAGGACCATTCATTTATTTTAAACTGTAACTTATATTAATGGTAGCGAGCGAGTATTCAATTATGGTTTATTTACAAAGTACAAAAATAAAAATCAAGCATTCCATTTTAAAAATATATGCTATATTAATGAATTATAGGATAATTACTTTACAACATGCCTGAATAATTTTATTTTTACAATATTAATTTTCTAAACAATAATTTGTTATCTTAATAGGCTGATTCTACATTCACAGCTAAAATATAAATAATTATGAAGAGTGACACGCAAATTTTGAATTGAATATTATGTATCCTCATAATTATCCTGCACACGTAAATTTAAATTTTTTAATGTTAGTTAGATAAGAAAATGAAGACAAACGAAAATAAATCAAAATTATTAGTCTTGCATAAATTTAATTATCATTTGTTCCGACCCCAATTCAAAATATTTTTTTAACTTGAAATTCCATTTCAATTTTATCTTTAAAAAGTATTTTATTAAATTAAAAGAGAATGTATTTAAACTTTTTTTAATTTTACATTGAAATGAATGTAATAGCACAACATTGAATTTATGTGAACTAGTTTTTAAAAAGTAATATATATATATTAAATAGTTTTGTAAAAAAAACTAAAGTGTAAGAAAAAAAAATATTTGAGTTACTAATGTCTGGCTTGAATGGTTTGTGCTGCGTTTACTGTTGTGACTAATGTTCTATGAATGATTCGTAAGATACTTGTCTTAATTACGTGGGAACAATTAATGTTACTCATATTTATTTGTTGCAAAGGGAATGTGTATGCTGATAAGTTGATTAATTTATGATTTATTCATAGATAATCATTTCAATGGTATAATAGACTTCCATATAGTCTGTTATTATAATTCTTTATAAATAGATATAGTTTAGGTATCGTTTTTTTTTAACGTATGAGTTTTGACCTATTCTTCCCATATTTTATTTTATTTTAATAATATTTTTTTTCATGTGATGTCAGATGATTATTGTTATTTGAGGTGTCACTAAGATAGATGTCAAGTTGTATAATGATGACTAACATGATAACTTTTATAATAAAAAAAATTATATTATTAAATAGATAGAAGAGTGGAGGGAAAAAATAGAGGAAGAAAAAGGTAGGTAAATTGGAGAGGGTGAAGATGAGTGCATCAGTCTAATGGGGAAGTGCCACGTAAGAAAGCTGATGCAGAGTAAAATGACGAGAACACCCTGTTGGAAGTTGCGCCTAACAGGAACAGAAAATTTCAGTGATTTGAAAAATGGGAAGAAGAAGAAAGAAGGAAGAAATCATCACAATGCTGAATTCAACGACTTCACACTCTCGCAATCACAACTAGTCAAAATGCGTTTTATTTCGTCAAATTAAAATATTAATAATAATAATGAATCATGAAAATTAAAAAAAGAAAGAAGCAACGGTTATAAATCTGAGTCTGGGAGTTGTAGAAATCAAAGAGTGAAAAACAGAGAAGAGAAAGAGAGAAAGAAAATGTGTGGGATTTTCGCGTATCTGAATTTCAACGTGAACAGAGAGCGAAGGTATATCTTGCAAGTTCTCTTCAATGGCTTGCGCAGATTGGAGTATCGTGGATACGATTCAGCCGGCATCGCCATCGATTCCTCTTCGCAATGCGCTTCCGATGCCGAATTCCCTCTCCCTCATCCTCCTCACGTTTTCCGCCAAGAAGGAAACATCGAATCGCTCGTCAAATCTGTGTACCAAGGTCTAATTCGCTCCTCTTTCTGTTTCCTATTTTCTCCGTCGCGCTTTCAATTGCATCGCAAATTTCGACGTGACGCGTTTTGTTTTTGTGTGGATTGACAGAGGTGGGAGAAATCAAATTGAATTTGGAGGAGCCCTTCAGCACGCACGCCGGAATCGCGCACACTCGGTGGGCCACTCACGGAGAGCCTGCTCCGCGGAACAGTCATCCTCAGACCTCTGGTCCGGAGAACGAGTTCTTGGTTGTTCACAATGGAGTTATCACTAACTATGAGGTAACGATAGTGCACTCTGAATGACCGCCTGTTGATGCCGGTGTTGCTCTGTTTCTATGTGCTTATTACTTTTTGAGATGCTGTGTGTTCAGGTTTTGAAGGAGACGCTGCTGCGGCATGGCTTCACGTTTGAGTCGGAGACTGACACTGAGGTCATTCCCAAGCTTGCGAAGTTTGTTTACGACAAGGCCAACGAAGCTGCGGGTAATTTTTATTGATGAGTTAGTCGAGGTGTTTTTGTTTTTTGGTTTTGAACAATTACATGGGGTTTACAGGTTTGTGGTACGTGTGAATGTGAATGTTGTTGGTGATTAGTAGTTTTCACCTGATGTGGAACTGAAGTGTGATGTTTTGGTGATGTGCATTCTGAAATCCTGTGAGTGGGAAGAAGGTGGAGGTAGATAAGGTTTCTACTATTTTAGTGCTGCGAAGGTTGAAAATTGTGATCGCGGTTTTGTTGTTTTCTTTGTATTGTGGAAAATTGTAGAATGTGACTGATGTGGTCCGAGAGCCCCCAAAAGTCTTTGTGCGGCAACTGTGGTTGCGGCACAGTTGAGGTTATAGACCCCAAAATCCTTTTCTAAGAAGGCTTAGCTTTTTTGGGATAAAGATGCTTTTTCCACTAGGAGGAGTCAGTGACATGAATCATATAAGTTTTCCGCTTTTACATTAAGCGCAATCAAGTTTTAGATTGTGATAACATTTTCATTACAAGCAAATGTGCCCGATGTGGTCACATTTGCAGTTGTTGTAGGAGACTCCAAACACATTGATGTTGCGGCTGAAATCGCAACTCTGAATCCATTATGTTGTCCCTTTGTTCCAAATGTTGATATACTTGCTTCTGTTAGATTTCTAAATTGATTTGCATTTATTCTGTTGGGAATTCCTTATTATTTGTGCTACTCTGATTACAACGGCTTCTCTTAGACTTGTGTGAATATCATAATGGTTTCGGATGATTTTAGCTTGAAATACATTTCCAATCATTTTGCAGATGGTGTTACCTTCAGTCAAGTTGTTTTGGAAGTTATGAGGCATCTTGAAGGAGCTTATGCCCTTATTTTCAAAAGTCCACATTATCCTAATGAATTGATTGCTTGCAAGCGTGGTAGCCCACTGCTCCTAGGTGTTAAAGTAAGTTGAATGCAATTTAGCAAAAAGTTTCTTAAACAATGACCTACATGTAAATTGTTCTTCCAGTGTTTTTTTCTGGCAACATTTGTTCTTTTTTTTTTTTCTTGGATTTGTCAATGATGCTTCTAGTTGCAGAGCCAAAATATCTATTCAGTAACTTAGTATTAATTTTTCATGATTCGTGGACATTTAGTGAAGGTAAAGATTTTGGGATGGACAATGATTAGAATTAGTGCTCTAATTTCAGGAATTGACAGAAAATAAAGGCAATGGTTCAGCATTTGAGGATGACAAATTCCTATCAAAAGATGACAAACCCAAAGAATTGTTTTTGTCCAGTGATGCCAATGCTGTGGTTGAACATACAAAGAAAGTGCTAGTTATTGAGGATGGTGAAGTAGTTCATCTCAAGGTACAGACTGCACCCCCTCTTTTCAATGTTGCACTTGCAAGCCAATGTTTTCATGTATAGTACTTAAATATAGTAATCTGACTAAGGAAAACACTTCCATGACAGTATCTTTTCTTTGTGAAGATTGTTTTGTAATTACTTAGCAGATCACTTCATCTATCCTTTGCTCTCTGGTCTATTCCCTTTTTTGCGTGATTAGATCATTCACTGATACTATATGTTACATATGGTTATAATCACGCCAAACATATTGTTCTTAGTTCTTACATATAAATGGTTGTGCCAGGATGGCGGGGCTTCTATTTTGAAGTTTGACAGTAACATGGGAGAAAATGGGGCTTTTCTTTCTAGAACTTGTTCAGTGAGACGTGCATTATCTGTTCTTGAGATGGAGGTCGAGCAAATAAATAAAGGTCATTATGAGCATTATATGCAGAAGGAAATTTATGAGCAACCGGAATCTCTAACAACCACAATGAGGGGGAGGCTTATACGTCTTGGAGCTAACAAATCCAAGTCTGTTCTGTTGGGTGGGCTGAAGGATCATCTCAAAACAATTAGGCGAAGTAGAAGGATAGTTTTCATTGGTTGTGGTACAAGTTATAATGCTGCTTTGGCAGCTAGACCCATCTTGGAAGAACTTTCTGGTCAGTGCTGTGACAAATCTTTTTATAATTTTTTGCAGTTTACAAGTTTGTCCATTCTTACAATGTTTATTCTATACATTCAATTATAGGTGTTCCTGTTACTATGGAAATTGCTAGTGATCTATTGGACCGGGAGGGACCAATATACAGGGAAGATACTGCTGTTTTTGTAAGTCAGTCTGGCGAAACAGCTGACACTTTACTGGCACTGGAGTATGCTTTAGAGAATGGTGCTTTGTGTGTTGGGATAACAAACACTGTTGGTAGTGCAATAGCAAGGAATACTCATTGTGGTGTTCACATAAATGCTGGTGCTGAGATTGGTGTGGCAAGTACCAAGGTAAATTTTGCATTTAAGGATCGTGTTTTCTTCATTTCATTTTGCATTGTCTTATTATTTGTTTAACCAGTGGTTTACTCATGCGCATTTATAACTATTACAGGCATACACAAGTCAAATAGTGGTGATGGTCATGTTATCTCTTGCAATAGGAGGTGATACAATTTCAAATAAAGCCAGAAGAGAAGCTATCATAGATGGTCTTTTTAACCTGCCAAGTGAGTTTTTGTTGCCCGAGTATATTACAGGAATTGGGTTGGGTGTCTGGTTCATCCTACATGTCCTTTGAGTATAATTTTCAACTGATTCTCAGGTTTTAAAATTAGATTTTCATGACAGGTAAATAAGATCGCCACATGGTTAGGATTTAAATGGATGTAGGTTAATCATTGTTAAAGATATACCGATGATGATAACTTCATTAAATAAGTGTTAATATCAGTCTCTAAGTTCATACCATCTAGTAGAGAACTTTTAACTTATGAAAAACGAGAAGGATGGATTTTTTTTTAATAAAACTAAAAACTGGAATGCATTTGAAGATATTACTTTGTTCCACGCCGGTTTTGTTAATTTCTTTAATGGAATAACAATAATTGTGTAAAAATAGTCATAATGTCATGTGGGTTTGCAATTACGAAGCCCTCGGGAGGCTTGTGGATTGCCACAAGCTTTCTTGGAATGGAGTAACCTCCCCTCCCCCTAAACTTCTATCACAAAAAAAAAAAAAAAAAATTAGAATCTTCAGGAATTCTAGAAACCTTCCTTCAAGCTAAAAACTATTTTTTATGAGGAATCGTTCAAAATGCAGTACTAAATACCTCATGGAGCTACAGGGAAGTTGTAAAAGTAATCTAATTAACGTGTTGGATTGTAGATAAAGTGAGAGAGGTGCTGAAACTTGACCAGGAGATGAAGGATCTAGCAAAGCTGTTGATTGCTGAGCAGTCTCTTCTTGTCTTCGGAAGAGGATACAACTATGCAACTGCTCTTGAGGGAGCTTTGAAAGTAAAGGAAGTGGCACTTATGCATAGCGAAGGGATACTTGCTGGTGAAATGAAGCATGGTCCTTTGGCATTAGTTGATGAAAATCTCCCAATTGTTGTTGTAGCTACTCGTGATGCTTGCTTCAGGTTGGTTGTGACTGTTGATTAGCTTTATTATCTGACATTAGAAGTTTGATATTGACCATCTTTTATCCTTGACAGCAAACAGCAGTCTGTTATCCAGCAACTTCATGCCCGCAGAGGTCGTCTGATTGTTATGTGTTCTAAAGGGGATGCTTCCTCTGTTTGCCCTAATCAATCTTGTAGGGTAATTGAAGTTCCTCAAGTTGAAGACTGTCTTCAACCTGTAATTAATGTAGTTCCATTACAGGTATGTTTACAATGCATTTTTCTTGTTTTTTTTTATCCTTACAAAGATTTCTTGATATTAGTGTCGAAGATCCTATTATTACTAGTCTGCATATCTTTATATAAAGTAACTCTCCATGTTGACAGTGATTCGTTATTATTTCATGAGCTTCTTAGGTGTTTTCTCTTTTGTTTGAATATAAATATCGATGTCTGAATTTCTCATGTGAATTTTGCAGATTTCTTTCCTTTTTGCTACATAGAATCTTTATAGACTAATCTTCATTTTATTCATTTGCACGAAGAAGGAATATTTGTGTGCCTAATATCACCTCAACAAATTATTTCTTTACGATGCAGTTATTGGCATATCACCTCACTGTTCTCAGGGGATTTAATGTGGACCAGCCTCGTAATCTTGCCAAGAGCGTCACAACGCAATGAAGAACATTGTGGCATATTAGCATATTGTAAATTATTAGGAGATGTAGGCTCACTGCTTGATCTACTTGACAGAATATTGTTTTAAAATGATATTTACATCTTTTAGGTGCATTTAACTTCTTTCAAGTTTCATTAGGCAGAATATTGTTTAACATGATGATTACATCTTTCATCTATTTAATATGCTGAATCTCGGTTGCTTGGGTTGCTATCTCAGTTGCAATTCCTTTATCACAATTGGAATGAGTATGATTTCCATAAAAATAATTTATAGCATGGCCCTGCATTTTTTCCAGAAATGAAACTGAGCGCAAGGAACAATACCAAAACACTTCCATGTACTTTAGGACTAAAACTTATGGAAACATTGTCTTGTTAAAGTCTGAAAGTAAAGTAGTCATGATTTGAGTTCACTGATGTATTCTAAGTTGAATAAAGTGTTGCTACTGTAGGGATGAAGCAGTGATACTCAGGTACTTGTTATGAATTTGTGCCCTAAGAAAACTATCTGATTTTTCACAGTACAGTACAGCTTTTAGTTTTGTAGAGAAGTTATAATTTGTCTTTGAAGTTTGTGATCATTTTAGTTCAATTATTTAAATATGTAACCATGGAACAGTTGTTGAATTTGACAAAAAGATAGTTAGAATTTGATGATCTAAGGAACAGAAAACAAAATGAAACTAAGTTGCGGAAGATATTCACCTAAATTACATTTGTGTAACAACATCAAACGTCTCACCTCATAACACAATTCTACAAACACTTTGTCATTGATTAAAATGTATTAGAAATTACAAATTTTTAAAATTCAGAGTACATATGAAATCCTTGAAAAAAAGTGTTCGTAAGATTTGTAATTGCTGCCACTATTGATACACATTCCTTTTGAAATTCGGCATTACCCCTGCGTCCTATACTAAATTTTGACCTGAATATGCATGTACGATTCTTAAATTGTAGTTATCTTACATTTCTCTGATTTTGATCTGCTTTATGTTTATGTTTTTAGTAATAAAACAAACTATAGTGACTTCTTGATACTATTACACCTGATACTCCTCATATTTTTAGATTAAATAAACTCCCTAATTATAATTTTGTTGAAGACACTATGAAGGTAATCAAAGAGAGAGAAGAAAGAAGCAGCAAGAGTGAGAAGAGATAACAGAAGAATAAAACTTGTATTACACTGAGAAAGAATACAGAAGAAAATATAAGCAAACAGAAAAAATAATTAAATTGTATGCAGAGCACATGCAGAATACATCAAGTAACTTCCTCTCTTAAACTCATGGTTAGATTATCAACAACCTTGAGTTTATGCTTGAATTTTGCAAAATAGACTCTTTAAATTGGTTTAGATAATCAGTTGGAATGTGATAATCTGAACACGTTTCTTCTGCACATGATTTCTGATAGTGTAAATTGATTTCTAAATGTTTTGGATTTTGAATACATTCATTATTAGAAAACCATTACATAAAAACTAATTAATTACTATATTAACTAAAATAGATATTTTAGAGATTAAAAAATTTGTTGATATCTAAAGTGAGTTTTATTATCGATTAATAATTTCTAAATTTGTATCTAATAAGCTATCAAGTTGATAATTAAAACCTTGGTAGCTAATTAGATATATTTAAGTTAGGTAGCTAGGTTTTTCTAAGATACTCTATAAGGGTGTTAAATAATTAGATTGACAGTATATTTTCTTAAAAATAAATCTTCAACATTTTAAATTTACCGTTCTGCTGACTGCTGATCACAACGAAGGAAGAGTGCAAATCATGTATGTTTGGATCAGTGTGTGTGTTTGTGAGGGAGAGAGTGTTTTCAAAGGAGAAAATAAGTTGAAGATCAATTGAAACTCAGATGTTATATTTAGGTGAGCGTTTTGCAAGATTATTGTTGCCTTAGAGAGATATGATGATCATTAAGCTATGAAGAAAGACTATTAGATTCTTTACCATCGGGGAAAAACTCAAAAGTAGTTTGGAAACCTATAGGAGGAATGGGGTTATTGGATAATGGGAATTGTTTTCAAATGGTGAATTTTGATTAGGTTAGAGAGATAAACATTAGTGGGGTATGTGAATGATCTTTTATCACTATGTTCTTTTGAGACAAAAACCAGAAATACTTGCAGAAAATGGCCCAATCACAGCATGAATTGAATCAAGCTGCTAAAAGGAACTGCTATTAGTTATAGTTATGATAGAAGACGCACCTAATCATGTTGTTTTATATTAAATAGTTGAGTCTAACACAAACAATTATATGCACAAATAAAAGACCAAAACACAGATAATAAAACCTTTATATAATATTAGCTAAACCACTCTACTAACCCTACATCCTTTTTGTCTGTCACAGATTTTGAGAACAATATGCTTGCCCACCTCCAAAAATTTTCATCCTTTGTCCCTTGAGACAGTTGATTCATTCAATCAAAGCAGAAAGGAAAAACATAGCACTATACAAGATATATAATATATATATATATATGTATATATATACATATACATATCAATGAAGACCAACCACAGGTACAGAGGGACAGATTGATTTGTATTTGAAATGATGCAATGTTCCTTGTATCTTCTACCAAGCAGCCCTCAGCCGAACACCTTCACTACCAACATTAACCTGAATAAATTGAACACCAAATTATTCACAAATACCCAAATATATTTCACAAACCTAACAAAAACAATCAGAAATTTCACAGCCCAGATAACAAAATCACAGTTTCCACTTACCAGCAAAGACCATGAATTGGAGACACCAAATGACAGAAATCATAAATGTAACCCATAAATTCCACATACACAGATAAAGAAAGGAAGAATGTTTAGAGACAGTTTGATATGGTTTTTAACGTTTGATGTTATTATCTAATCAAAATAGAGTTTTACCTTGATGATCTGTGTAGATTTTTAATACAATTTTGTATCGTGTAGATTACCAAATAGAACTTCAATTTTAACAGGAGAACAACACTAACACATAAAGAAATAAATTAAGTTTAGTCCAATACAAAAACCTCGTAAATTTCGTATATCCAAATAACAAGAGGCATAAATGTAGGACATGCCACGAGAAAAGATCATACAGTTCACGTACCCAAGAAAAGGACATAATTAGATGCAAATTCTTAGTGTTGTTTTGAATCAGAGTTAAGTTTCACTTCATTAATTTATGTCGGTGTTGATTTTTTATGCAAATATTTGTTCTGTGAATTATAAAGTGAAACTTTAATTGTAATTGAAAAATAACACTCAAACACATGAAAAATTGCATCTGTTTTCCTCAATAAGATTACCTATTAAATTTCAGATATATCCAAATAACCAGAATCATAAATGTAAGATTCCCCACGAGAAAGGACCATAAAATCCACATACCAAATAAGAAAACACCGAAATTTAAAAGCAAAATCTTAACATTAGTGTGGTGTCTAATCAGGATTAAAGTTTCACTTCAATAATCTATGTTATTTTTAATACAAATCTTTATTCTGTGTAAATTATCACGTAGAACTCTAATTTTAATTAAAAAAATAGCACTAAATAAAAACTTGAAGAAATGCATCTAGTGTTTGTTCAATTGGGAAACCTCTTAAATTTCACAAGTCCAAATAACAAGAATGATAAATGTACGCACCCCACAAGATTTATATGCAAATTCTTAACTTTGCAGTGTTATTTTTAATCAGAGAATTTCACTTCAATAATCTATGATGATTTTTAATGCAAATCTCTCTTAAACTTCAGATACCCAAATAACAAGAATTACAAATGTAAGACACCCAACAAGGAAAAACCATAAATTGCACATACCAAACTAAGAAAGAAAGACAAAATTCAAATGCAAATTCTTACTCCCACCCTCAGTTCCTAAACTTTAAACTCTTGATGTTTAAGGTTAATGCATAATGCTAAAGAAACATTTAATATTACTCATAAATAGTATATTTATCCTAAAATACCCTGATTTAATATCTACATATTTAATTATTAGTTCATGGTACAACAAAGAAAATATGAGCTAATATACATAAGTAAGGGTTTAAATGAAAAAAAAAAAAATGAGACTTGAAAACTATAAAACATCAAAAGTTTCGAAACAAATTTGATTGACTTAAACATCATGAGTTTAAGAAGGAAGTAACTAATAGAGTTGTGTGTAGTAAGAGCTGAAGTTTAAATTTGTTAATTTTTAATGCAAATCTTCAGTACATAAATTATCATGTCGAGCTCCAATTTTAGTTGAAAAAACAGCAGTAAAAACACATAGAGAAATGCTTCTAAGTTGTTACATCATAAATTTCAGATACCCAAATAAGAAGATCATAAATGTAGACACCACACAAGAAAATACCATAAATTCCACACACCCAAATAGGAAAAAAAGACAAAAGTTAGATGCAAATTCTTAACTTTCAGTGTTAGTCTAATCAAATTTAAATCTCACCTCTATAATCTATCTACCTTGATTTTAAATGCAAATCTTTATCACCCAAATTACCAACTAGAGTTCCAATTTCAATCAAAGATCAACACTAAGAACACAAAGAAAAAACACACCCAAGTGGTGATGAACAAGAAAAGCCCACAAATTTGAGATCCCCAGAGGAGGAAAAAAGCTCAAAGCAAAGAAAGGGGTTAGAACATTGAAGGATGATAAACGAACCTGAGGGTTACAATCAGGAGGGTCTTCAAAGAGAGACAGAGAGAACTGTTTATCAGCAACACCAACATCAAAGTGTATAAGACCAGAGGTGGGGACATCCACACGAATGCCCTTAACAGGGAACCACAGAAAGAGCTCTTGCGCCGTCATACCGGACAATTTCCCGATCCGACCGTATCCGAGGATACCCTTTATGTTGGAATCATAGTGCACCTCGTTCTCGAACCTCGCGTTGCACGGTTCCTGCATCCACACCTCGAATTCCCCACTTGTTCCGTTCAACGAGTACTTCGCAATTCCCTTCGGAAGAAGCCCCACCGGAAGACCCTGCGCCCGAAGCTCGTCGTAAATCGTCGTCGAGTTCGAACCCCTCACCGTCGCCGCCGTGGACAGCCACCACCAGGCGGCGATGAACGGCAAAATCCAAACCCCGCCAGATTTAGCCATTAATGATTTGGACTTTTGGTGACTCTCTGCTCCTTTCTTCCCTTACCTACCAATAAATCAATTCTCCTTTCTTTTTTTCAAATCGATCGCTTTCGTCCTTTTTATCAGGAAAAACTGAAAAATACTCCAACAAGTTTGTTCCTTCTTCTGTGCTTTCAGTTTTTACTTTTAAGGAAAATTGCAACAATATTTGTTTCTTTTTTCGTTTTTTCAAGCACAAACACAATCAACAAACAATATTTGTTTCTTTTTTGTTACCAACAACAATATTCTGTTTCGTTCAAACACTGAAATGCTTTGTAAATCAATTGTCGATTTTTTTAATGCATTTTTAAGATCAGAAAATAAAACTTTTTTGTTTTGTTTTTGTAAGCTTTTCTAGAAATTGTTTTTTCCTCTTATGATGCTTGTTTTTTCATTTTGTCTTTTTCGTTTAGCAGTGACAACAATTAATGAGCCACGTTACCAATATGTATGAAATGGTAAGCTTATAAGATTTGGAAGAAAAAAATAACATTGAAAACTATGAACTAAAAATTGAAAATTAATTTTTGTCACACTTCAAAAATTAACATTGACTAAACTAGTTGTGTATATATAATAATAAATATACATATATAACCTATGTAGCACACCGACACGACGCAGATACATATAAAGATATATTAGGATACGAGGATACGAATCTATATATTATATAATTATGAATTATATAAATTGATAATAAAGATTTATGTGCACTAAGTATATTTTAATTTATTTATTTTTAGCATAAAGATATTTTTCATGGCTAGTTAGAAAAGATTTGTTCACTTTTTATAATCATACAAAAAAAATTATACAATAAGTTTGAGTTCTTAAAAAATTAATGTATTTCTCCTTTTAAAAATTGTGTTAGACTCTTGTTAGAATGATAAAAAATTCAACAAATATTTTTTGAATTTGATACTTAATCGATGAGTGTCATATAAATGTCGTGTCGTATAGTAACACATATCCTAACAAATATATATAAATAAGCATCTAAATACTATAAATAAAAAATAAATCCTCATAATTTTAATTTGTTTTCATTATCTATAATAACACCTCTTATATTAATACGATAGTAATTATAATTCTTTCTATGATTCATACATTATATGATACAATAATTTTTTTTTTAACTTTTCATCACTATTTGTTTTCTTAATTTATGATTATATTATAAGTGAAATCACAATATTTCATCTCCTTTACGAGTTTCAAGCTTAAATTAAGTTATTGTTTAGTGCCCATAAATGTCATTTATTTCAAATTAATTGAATACTGAATGAGGTTTTGCAATGCTAATAATTTTAGGTAAAAGAAATCTACACTAGATTGAAGTTATCCAGATTTTAGAAATCAGATCTAATGTACATAATCTCAATCATAAGATTTCGATGATTTTAATTTTTTTATTTCTTAATTTATTCATATATTATAAAAATAGTTGTTTTATTTACAATGTAGTTTCTTGTTCATTTATACACAATTCCATAATTAATTTGGTAAATATTTCTATTTAATATATAACTCTATATTGACATTTAAGATGTTCATAATATTTTATTATCAGCAAAGATGTTCATAATATATATGTTAGTTAATGAGATTCCATTCAATTGAAATCATATCTAGAATTTATATTTTTATATACATGTTTGAATTTGTACCTGGAATATTTTAATAAGTTAGTTTATATTGGAATTTGGTTTAATTTATCTAAATTGAAAATTGATGACTATTAGATATTAAATTTATCATAAAAAAGTGATAAAAAAATTTCGGACAAAACTAGCTAATAAATTACTTGATAAATGATAAGTAAGTTGGTAGATAATAAGCTTATTATAACTATATAAATAATTTTTTTAAAATTTTTTACACAGACATATATTATTAGGTAATTATAATTTTTTACTTTTAAAATAATAAAAATTCGTCTTAAAAAAATTTAATGTTTTTATTTTAAATTATATATGCCTTTTTATTTGAATAAGTCAACTATTTTTTTCTAATCAATATTAGTT
>Ga0123341_1002540_pt1 | contig 15077 bp, 11 predicted proteins | sample Turbeapinknodule_FD_89959 | JGI IMG/M metagenome (GOLD analysis project Ga0123341, IMG submission 89959) | Root nodule microbial communities of legume samples collected from Mexico - Turtle bean Mexico pink nodule | ecosystem: Host-associated > Plants > Roots > Nodule | place: Mexico: Nepantla... | reverse complement strand
TTGATATATAAATTACAATACATGTATGTGTTTAAAAATATTAATATTACTTTTTATTTCTTTACAAATATTATTATTTTATAAATGGACCAATTCGAACTAAGCATATTTACATTACGGGTTAAATGGGCTGCATAAAAATGTCTCAGTTTAATTACAATTATTTTAGTTCGATCTAACAAGTTCGGTAGATTTTTGAGGACCAAATTTATTTTGACTCTTATGTTTTAATATTTGGTGTCAATTTTTATATCGTTATACCACCGCACCCAAAATATATTCAACGTATAACTTTTCTTATTATTAGAAATCTAACTGATCAACTAATAAGTTTCAAGTAATAAATTGTACACCAACAAGATTTCCTCTTTACCAAACACCCAAGAGGAGAAAAGAAATAGATAAAATTATTGTTAAAAAATTAACTATTTACTTGGACCAACTTCCTTACTCATTAAGCTTTATCTTTACCTCATTGCCTTCCTTAGATATATAATTTTACAAGACAATAATATTTCTAAACTTAAGAGAAAAATTTAAAAAATGATTTTATATACAATTTTTTTTTTTATATCCAACTTATATATATTATATTGCCTAAATTTAATCATTAAATCAAACAAAATCATTTTGACTTCTCATCTTTGTTTTATTTTACTTCTTATTTAAACAACTTCAAAATCAGGTTCAATTTCCATTTTTTTTTTTATCTTGTTTAGCTTTCTTTATCGTGGAAAGCATAAAGATTTTCTGAAATTAATGCCCATAAAAGTTTAAGAGGGGAATGAAAGATGTTGGTTCTTGGGCCAATTGGGTGTTGCGTAGAGTAGAAGAGGATATGGTTGGAGAAGGAGAAGAGAAGAACAAATAAAACCCTTCATTCATTCTGTTTGTTTTCTTCAGCTAATCCACTCATCTTCACTGTAATCTCATCCTCTGTTTTCCCTTTCACACTCTAACCACCTTCGTCATCACTCACCCTTACTATTATCATTATTATTATTATTATATATCTTTTGGTCCTTTCGCTTCGGGCTTGAAATTCCAACGCAGGACTGAATTCTCAGTAGAGTAGCCGTCATGGCCACCCAATCGCCGCCGCCTCCTCCCACTCCCACTGCCACGGACGAAAACCAAGGTTTTCATTTCCTTCTCTTTTGCCGTTGATTCTACCTTTTGCTTTGAATTGCAACTTTTTGCTTTCTTTTCTTCCTGTCTCTAGTCACACGTGTACTATTGCTATTCATTACAAATAAAAAAATTGCGAAGCTCTTCTTCTTCTTCTTCCATTTTCTGGTACTAAACACCACACACCGTGTTTAAAATCATTGGAATAGTGGAATTACTATAACTTTCTGAACGACAGATATAATGCATAAATAAAGTGAATTTCCAAAGTCTGTGGTTCCAACCAGAATATATTTGTTCCAGAGTCTTGGGACTTCCAAAATACTATTATGTTGTTTGTGTAACTTATTATTACTGTTTTCTTAATTCCACCGAATGACCAATTTGTGGTTCCAACTAGACTAAAGAATTTTCTGCTTACTTTTTTATTTTCTCTTTAGATTAATGATTAATCGCCTACATTTATGATCATCGGGTGCTACAAGAAAGATTCGTTAGTTTCTTTGATGAGTTCTCCCCACTTTAAGTCCTCTATTCAATTGGAACTGGACATTTGCTCTATCTTATATAGTTGGTCTCTGGCTTGGAAAAAAGAGGACGGTTGGGTTAGGCAATTAACGGGCTACTTAAAAGTTAAAAATTTGTTTAATCTTCAAGACATGGATAATGATTGGATAGTACTATTTCTTGTATGGGTTGAGTACCATATTAACTGGACAAGAGCTGTTGCGTTAACATCTGAGTGTAGTGAAACATATGTTAATATGTTATTACTTGAAAGTAGGATTTGTCTCGACACTTCGAATGTAGACCACCACTTACAGGTGAATCTTGTGTTAACAATGATTAGGATAAATATTATTTGTGTCTTCAGGAAACTATGTGGGTAGGATAAAAGGCAAAGAAATTAAACATTTTGGGTTTTGATCTTCCTTTACACCGACATAACAAAGTCTAGAAATTGTGTAGGCATAATTTTAGATAAGGTGTAGACAATGATATTGTGGATGTCAAAGTCAAAGTGATACGAATCAAAGAAGCATTGGAAGCAATTAGGCATATGAAACAAAGCTTGTACAAGAGTTGAATCTCATCCTTGCCTCAAGTCATGAAATGTTTCATGAGAGACATTAATGAATGAGCACAGGAACAAGTTAACAAGAATTTAAACACAAAAACAATTCTATTGAACCAAATTGAAATGAATATAATTCAAATGAACCAAACATAATGGAGTTATATGACAAACAGAACAAAGAAATAAAAAACAAGCACAAAACATGGACTGAATGGAGTATAATAAGAAAGTGACTGAACAAAACAAGTAGAATAGAAGAACTCAAAATAAAAGAGCAAAGGTGAGAAGACCAAGGAGATGGAAGCAAGGTTTGCCACTTTGAGTTGGAAACTTCATGTTTCCTTCTCCGAGATAAGCACCATAGGTTGAATCACCACTTAACTCCTAAGGACTAAGATAACTCTCCAGAAATGGAATCACACTCACAAGTGCAAAAGATTCTCTCTGAATCTCATATATCAAAAAGTGAATTACAAGAGACTGGATGACTATTTATAAGTGAGTGATCCGAAAATGCCAATAAAATTTACAAACATAATTCCTAAATGAAATGTAACTCCTAATTCTAGACTAATCTAATGTTTAACTAAAATTTAAAATACACAAGGAGGAAAATTTGAATTTTAAAATTCAAATCCTTGGCTACTTGAAGCCTGACCAAATATTGGAGGCATGTCCCATGGATTAGTCATGCTTTTTTGCTCCTTTGTAGCACATGCTTTCCTTGCCTCCATATAGCTCTGCTTGGCCAAGAATTGTAGTCTACATGGGCTTCAATTGTACCTAAAATTTACAAAGAAATAAATCCTACAATTTTATGAGTCCATGAAATAGAAAATAAAGAAAATCAGAAATTATATTTATGCGCAAGAATATTTTCTTTTGTCATGCTCCTTATGATTCTTCTTGGAATGATGTATTCTTGTTCTTCTTCTTCATTCATGCACTCATCACAAAGGGTTATGACATAGGATCATAGCTCTAAATTTGGAATGAGACAATTTTAATGGTATTAGTGCATATGCACAGGGTTAGTTAAGAGAGAACCACAAGATCAAATTCTAGGAGGATTTAGAATGTTTACTTCAGAAAATAACATTTGGAATATGATTTTCCTATGAGGTGATCTACATGGTATCACAGATGGGAATTTAGATGATATGGGGTTTGCATGAGGGTTTGGTCTTAGGGAAGCAAATGCAGAGGATAAAACTATTCTATATTTTGCTTCAGTTTTTGAACCTACTCTTGCTAGCACTTGTTTTAAGAAAATGGAGAAGTGTCTTAGAACAAATAGAAGTGGGATGGCATGTTCTCAAATTGATTTATATGATAAAGCAGTTGGATAGAAAGCTCTACAGCTGTTGCAAAATCATACTTGGAGAGAGCTTGATTACTGCTCACAAGGTCTAGGTTAAGGTCCTTATTGGTGTATGTGCCAAGAGAAAAGTAACTAAAAATGGTGAAGGTAGGTTTTCAAAGATCAAATAGTGAAAAATGAAGGATGAAAATAAAACTTTTAGAGAGGGATTTTGGGAGGCACATGGTAGTGCTAAGCATAGGTGCATTGAGATGACTAAAGGGATTAAAAAGGTAAGAAAGCAGACACTTAGTGATTAATAGGGCTTTGACCATATGGTAAAGATTCTTAGTGGTAGGATGCATGTAAGCAACATAAGATTAAGAGGGAGACTAAGTTTATTAAGAGTGGTTATTTATATATAAGGTAACTCCAAAGATTAACTTTAAGATGTCTGTTAGATTAAAAAAAAGTGGTGAGGATAGAGAGTATATACTTAAAGGTTCTTTGTGTAATTTGATCTGTCCTTTTATATATATACATATATGTAAAGCTTATAAAATGGCTTAGGTATTCCTCACTTTGTGAGCTAGTTTTCGAGGTTGAGTAAGGGCCTAGCCTAAATTCAAGAAGGATTAAGAAGATAAAGTTTTTTAATCACATGACAAGATATCAGGGATCGGTGGTAGGGCTACTTTAAAAAGCATGTAATGAAGGATACTTGATTTTATTGCACTTTGATAGGCTACATACCATTGATGGAGCTCCAAAATTATACCTTCAATTATAGATTTGGCTTCAGGAATTTGAGGAAAAAGAAGCATTGAATAGGATGGATACTGGAAAAGTAGTTCAACCGATAGTACACCCATAACTTGAGTTATGGAAGGATCAAGGAGAAAAAAGTATAGGATGACTCATAAAGTTGTTTAACATGATTATAAGTCTTAAGATCATATTGGAGGAATGGAGAAAGTCTTTGATCCCTATCTATAAGGACAAAGGTGATATACAAAATTGTGCAATTTAGGGGGGGTTAACCTCATTAGCCATTCCTTGAAGCTAGCCTTCGGATAGGATCATTGTGTCGGATAATATGCGTAAACTATTAACCTGACAAGACACCCTTTAGGAATAAATTATATTTCTTGGCAGTCATGTGCCAAAATAACAATAGCTTAAATTGTTAGGTGAAGACACACTAATGGTTTTTATATTGCATCTCTATTCGCTTCCTTGTTTTTCTTTTTTCACGGGTTTAGTGGCCTTGGTCATTTTATTATACTATTTGCTACTGAATTTGAATGTTTCCATACTTAATTGGATTTGATAGTGGATTGTTTCAGATTAAGTATTGTTTTGAGTATGATAAAATTGATTTGCCGAGTCTCTTTTTGAGGTTTAGGTTCTGAAATTGTGCAACCAGCAAATATGAATCTGCAAAACACCAGAGAAGAAGAGCCTGCTAAACCGAGTTCAACTCCCTCAGTATTTGTAAACTCACAACCATTGAGGGAAGATCAAGTACAGAATGCTGTGAAATTTCTGTCTCACCCAAAAGTTAAAGGTTCACCTGTCATCTATAGGCGATCATTTTTAGAGAAGAAGGGCCTTACAAAGGAGGAGATTGATGAAGCCTTCCGACGAGTGCCAGTATGCTTGTTTTCTTAAAATTATTTTACCAGTCACCCAAAATTTTCTAGATTGTTCTCTTACAGGCAACCAATTGATTATTAGTTTATCAATTTGCTTTATGTTCATTTGTTTTAATCCTTACCTTTGGTTCAAATCGCAGGATTCAGCTCCAACTGTGCAGACAGGTGGTGTAAATCAAGGTGAAGTGTCTAATATTGAAGTTTTCCTCTGTAACTTTGGACTGAGTCAAACTGCATGTGAAATATCTGTTTAACTTGCTTTTCAATAAAACTGGATAGGTCTTGCTTGAGTTACACTTTGAACATGGCTTATTGTTATGCTAACAGATGGGCAATTGAAATCATCATCAAACAATCAGCAACAAACTCAGCAAAAAACTTTGCAGCCGATTTCACCTGCTTCTACTGGTGTTAATACTTCATCAGGAACATTACCACACTCCAGGTTTCACTGGTCCCATGCCCTTATTGCAGTTGGATTACTGGCTGCTTCAGGTGCTGGAACAGCTATAATAATTAAGGTATCATTCTTACTACCTACTGTCATGCATAATCTCTTCTAAGTGGATACCTTAAGGGTGAGTTTTTTTATTGACATTTTACATCCTTTCTTGTGCTTGATGTCTCTCCAAGTTTTATCACATTGCTGTTTGATCCGCATATAACTTTCAAAGCTTGCTTCATGTTTTAGAAATCTTTTCTCCCCCGGTTAAAATCTTGGATACGTAAAGTTGTCCTTGACAATGATGATGAACAACTAAAGAAAACTGATGACAAACCAACATTGATGGAAGAGGCTGCACAAGCTGCAAAATCAGCTGCAGCTGCAGCTGCCGAAGTGGCAAAAGTGAGCCAAGAAATTCTGGCTTCAAAAGGTGAAGGTGGGTTTATAGAACTTTAATTTGCTTGCAATAAAATGTCTTTGATTTTTTTTAATACTCCTACGTTCCTTGGACTTCTTCTATTTATGAGAAATTAATGTAGTTATTACTGCATCTGGTGTTATAATTTCCAGAGAGGAGATACTTTGTGGAAGTTGTGAGCCTTTTAGACGTGCAAGTACAAGAAATGAAGTCAATGACAAATGCTATAAGAAGATTGGAAGGTAATTGATCATTGCCATTTTGGACTGACGATAAGTTTTCAATGCTTTGAATAATTTATGCAGGGTTTTGATTTATGATTTGCCAAACTTGTATATTTATAACCCCTTAAGAGCCAACAAAGTGGCTCATGGAGACCAGGAGCTTTGACAAATATTATGCACATTTTAACTATTCTAATTGGGTTCTAGCTTTATGATTCCCTTGAATTCAGCTTTCATTCAATTGTTTGAGGATTATTGATGGCTTACCATGCCCATAATTCTTGCAGATTTCTGATGGAGGTTTTAAACAATATTTCAGATTTTTTCCTTAAAAGTTCTTATTGAATATCTGTTTGTCAATTTGTCAACAATATAAACTTATAATGGAGTTCCGTCTCAGGGCAAGAAGATCTCCGAATCAGTCAAACAAGTTCAAAGGTCAGATATAAATAGACATACATGGGGACTGTCTCAGCATCTTTAATGAACTTTGGCACAGCTGATCCTCATATAAGTTGTTTAAAACAAAATTTGACTTTTGATGACTGCAATTTTTTTTGAATATATGCAGCAACTGATTGTGAATGGCAAAGCCGACCATGACTTGCGTTCAGGTTGTCATAGTAATTAAATCTCAGTTTAATTAGTCTTATCTTCTGGAATATTTACCTATCATCAGAATATCATGTGCAGTGAGATCTTCATCTCCACCTGCATCTGTTGAACCATCAAGTGGTCTTCATCCAAAGTCATATATGGAGGTATTATTTATCTTGTTTTTGTAGGATATCTTATTTTCTCTTAGCTGTATCTTCCTTCTCTTCTCTGTCTCTAAATTTCTTTTAAACAACTACCCAAAATCAAATTTTATTTTGAATTTTTTCTAAAGTAGATAATTGAAGGAACAAAAGTCCATAAATATTTAGAAGCTTTTTGTAGGAACTCCTGCTCATCATATTCATAAACGTGAAAACAGAAACGATAAGATTTGTTATTATTGTTCATCATCAGATTGCAATCTAAGGCACTGCTCCACCCTGCTACAAAGAAGTTTTGAGAGAAGCCTCAAACTTAGTATTTTTAACTGACTAAAACTTTCTCTGCTAATTTGTCGATAACATAACACTGTGGGGCTTTTATTATATAGGGCCTGAAAGTACCAATTGTTCAAGCATTGATTTTAGTTGCAGTGTAATTGTACTTGTAGAATTATTAACATGTCCTGTGGTCCAAATTATAGAAGTTAACTTTTGCAAATTCTCATTAAGAAGCAAATTGATACTAATGCTGGGAAGAAAAAACATGTGATACCATCAAATTGGCTGAATTAAGCCAGCTGGTTTTCTTGTGCTTAAAGGAGGAATGAGGTTGGAATTAAAGGCATTGTCTCTATCCTCACAATAGAGAAGAGGACAAGTTTGTAAATAGTCAGGATAGTTGGCATGGTGAGATTGGAGTGGGAATGGTTTGTGGGTGTAAAAGAAACTGAGCAAGAGGGAATCTTGTAACGAACTGAATTGTATACATTTCATTAACATGTAAAAGAGGAAGGATACAAGTGAATTTATAGCTAAGCTTTAACAGGGGAGATACCTGTTAATAGTAATTAATAATGTACATAAAATATTTGCATACAAAATATAATTAAATATATGTTCTAATACCCCATCAAACTCAAGGAGAGAATTTTTCAGGAGAAAAACTCTTCACATTGAGGTTGCCTCTGAGAAAAGCAAAACGAGCTGAAGAAAAGGGCTTGGTAGCTTGGTCAACACATCTGCCCACTGATCCAAGGCTGGAATATGATAGATGAAACACGGTTTGGTCATAATATTTTCCCTCAGAAAACATCATATGAGCAATTGACACAACATTTTGTTTGTCACAAAGAAGAATCGGAGTAGTGAATGAAACACGCAACTCGATGAGCAAAGTAAAAACCCATGTTAGTTTGGTAGAAGTTTGTGCCAAACTTTTGTACTTACACTCACTATTGGAGCTAGTAGTAACTCTCTACTTGCAGGACCACCAAGATATTAAATTGGGGCCAAGATAGATGCTTGCTCTTGAAGTAGAGCGTCTGTCATCAACATCATAAAAGGCTTTAAATGACAAAGATTATAGTCCACGAAACAAAGTACCTTTAAGGTACCTTAGTATTCATTTAACCACAACCCAATGTGATTCTAGTGGTTTGCCCAAAAATTCACAAACTTTGTTAACAATAAAGCTAACTTCTGGTCTAGTGAGAGTGACATATTGCAAAGCACCTACCACAAAACGATAGAGTAGGATCTGAAAAATATATTAGCCCCAAAATTTTAGATAATTTGTAATTAGAAACCATAGAGGAAGAAATGGAATAAGCTTCTGCCATATTTGTTTTGTGAAGCAAGTATTGAATGTATTTACTTTGAGTCATAATAATAGAACAATTAGGTAAATATTTTATTTCCAGACCAAGAAAACAATCTAGATGAGCAAGTTGTTTGAGAGAAAAGCTGCATGGAATTTATTTGTAAGCTGCTGAATCAGAGCAATGGAGCTTCCAGTGATTATGATATCATCAACATATACTAGAAAATATACAACCTGAGATTGATGTCTGTAGTCAGAGTGATGAGTTACATTTACTGCCCCGGAAAACTAAATTGACGAAATGTGGTTGTAATTTGTCAAACCATTGTCTGTGTTGGAGATGCCACATCAATTAGAGATAAAGATATTTCATAATATATAAGCGGTGCAAACCTCGTCTTATAAGCCGGTTTTATAAGATTGAGTTAAAATTAAAGTTCACTTCTTAATAGTCTCGATACTTGTTTTAACCCATAAAGTTTCAACTTACCAACAAGAGATCTATCCCCAACCTCAAATCTTGGAGGTTGTGTCATATAAATTGTTTCTTGAGGAAGACCATTCAAAAAGACATTATTTACATCCATATGAAAGAATTTCTACCCATGTGAGAGAGCAAGAGTAAGAATAACTCTTATTGGAATGGGCTTTACCACTAGAGAAAAGGTTTCATGAAAATCAAACCATGCACTTGATGAAACACCTTAGCCACCAAGCTTGCTTTGTATTTATTTATAGAGCCAACAACATTTTCCTTGACCCTAAAAAGCCATTTGCCACCAATAGCTTGTATGTGAGGAGGTAGAAAAACTAAGCCCCATGTATTTTGCTTCAAAAGTGCATCATATTCTTGCTGGATTGCGGCTAGCCAATTAGCATCCTCAAGTGCATGCTTAACAATTTTAGCTTATGAAGGAGTAAGGAACAATGAAGGATGAGTTCTAGACTGATGAACACCAGATGTAGACTGAATTTGCAGGATAGGAGTTGACTACTGGAGCTAGAACAAGGACAAAAACAAACTCAGAAGAGGATGGATTAGAGGTGGTAGGTGGTGTGTTAAAAGATTCAAGTGTAACAAAAGGTGCTGGTGGAGGAGCTGGGAAATTTTGAGGTGGTGTAAGATTGGGATGTAAACTTAAATAAGAGTTATCATCACTGAAAAGAGTTAGGTGCAATAAAAAAAAGATCAACATAAGGAAACCTATGTTCATTAAACAAAACATCTTTTGAGATATATATTTTATCAGTAGATGAAAGACAATTATAGCCCTTGTGTGAGAGAGAATACCAAGCAATGGAAGTCGAGCAATGAAAATATTCTTGAGATTTAAAATCAAGCTTGTGAGAATGATAAGGTCTCAATAAAGGAAAGCAAGCAAAACCAAAAACTTTGAGAAAATGAAAGTCAGGATCCTTATTGAAAAGGAATGACAAATTTAAGAGAAGTTGTAGGCAATCTGTTTATATGATATACAACAGTGCTAAATGCATAATACCAAAATTGTTAAGGAAATGAAGTGTGATGCAATAAGGTGCAATCCAAATCCAAATCAACAATGTGTATGTTTTCTTTCAACTATACCATTATGATGGTGCGTATGATGACAAATGAATCTATGAGAAATACCATGACTAGTTAAAAAGGTAGTAAATGGTCAATATTCTCCACCCCAATTAGATTGAACATTCTTTATTTTAATTAAGCTAAAATTCAACCATTGGCTTTTTGGAAGATAAACAATGTTTTAGCTTTAGAATTTATAGGAAAAATTCAAGTGAACCTTGAATAGGCATCAATGAAAGACACAATGTTTATATCCTACATAAAGATGTAATGTGAGAAGGTTCCCAAAGATCATTGAACATTAGTTCTAAAGGAGAATAGACAGAATTAAAAACCCAAGAAGGCAATTTGTGACTTGCCAAACAACAAAAGGAACAAAAATAAGAGTAAATTTTATTGGATGGAGAAATTTTACAATGAGTCATTACAAATTTCATTGCACAATTGTTTGGATGACCCAACCTAATGTGCCACAAACTGACATTGCTAGATGTTAAAATTGTACAACAAGAATCTTTTGCAACATTAGTTTTTTTTCATCAACTTTAACAACACTAAACTAAGAGCTCTTTGTTGTTGAACTACTAAAGGATTTGGAAGATGACATTAGCACAAAGGAGTGATCTTGAAGCTCGAGACTATGAAATGAATAAACTCCATCAACACCAAATATTCCTCGAAGAAGGATGTTATTTGTGCGCTGACATTTGACAAGGCACATGTCAAGATGAAGTTCAAAGTATACAGAGTTATCTTTGGCAAATTGGCTAACACTTCATAAGTTTTTTAGTAATAAAAGGGACATATAACAAATTGTTAAGTTTAAAGGTCATGTGTGAATCATTAGGTGAGACAAATGAAGAGGACTAAACACCATAAATTTTTAGACCTTCACCATTGCCTGTCTAAGCAGTGTTCCCATACATAGTATTAGGATTAACCCAATTGATTGAGGTCTTGAAGGATTCGGTAGAATAAAGAATAAATTCATGTGGATGGATCAATAAGAAATTTAGATTGAAAATGGTACATGTTCATTGTCTGACCAAATTTAACATTGATTTGACATTGAAAATTAACAAATCTACCACCACCACGATCTCTACTAGAGCTGCCACCATGACGAGCGATGCCACCACTAGAGCCATCGTGATCAATGAAACCACAACAATTGGCGTCCCATACCACAAGAGTGATTCGATCCAAGAACATAAGACATAACTAATTTGGAGAGAGTAGACTGAATCCAAACAAGTAATGTTTGGTCTTGAACATCCCACGCATGATACTTAGGATTAACATGATCAAATGCACGATACTGTTGAGTAAGATCACTGGTTCAACATCCTGTCTCCAATGGAGATAATTCAAATTGTTGAATGTAACGAGCTTAGCCCATAGTTTATATTATTATGTTATTATGTTATTGATTATGTTATTATTCTCATCTATAAATAAAGACCTCTATGTGTGTATTTTACACAAGGGATATAAATCATAAATACATTTTCTTCATTCTTAATACAAATCATCAAACTTCTTAGCAATGAAGTTTGGAAAGGACTCTGATGCAAAAGCTATGTACATTAGTGAAGACATCAAAAAGAGAACCCTAGAATTTGGGAACAAGACACGGTGAAAATCGGTTTTAGATACCATGTAAAAAAGACTAAACTAGAGAGAATTTTGTAACAAATTAAATTGTATGTGTTGGAGATCCCACAACGACTAGAAATGAGAATATTTCACTGTATATAAGTGGGTGCAAACCTCACCCCATGAGCCGGTTTTATGGGGTTGAGTTAGGCTTAAAGTCCACTTCGTAATATGGTATCAAAGTCATTTAAAGCCTATCCTAACGAGTGTTTATTGGGCCTATCGTGTCACCCGCTATCGGACCGTTATCGAACCACCCATAATATGTTGTCCCACGCACGAGCTGTCACTCTCGGCGTGAGGGGTGTGTTGGAGATCCCACATCGACTAGAGATGAGAATATTTCATTGTATATAAGTGGGTGCAAACCTTATCCCATGAGCCGGTTTTATGGGGTTGAGTTAGGCTTAAAATCCACTTCGTAATAGTATGTATTTCATTAAGTTGTAAAAGAGGAAGGATACAAGTTTATTTATAGCTAATCTCCAACAAAGGAGATATTTGTTGGCAGTAATTAACAGTTTTATTTAATTGATACAAGAGAGATGGTTGTTAGCAATAGCTAACAGCTGTAACTTTGTACACACAACATAACATACAAAATATAAGAACATACTCTAATAATGGGCGAGAATGAAGAAGAGGTAGGCATGAATTGTGATGTTTTAGATATGGAATTCTCTTTGCATCAGGGTCCCATTATTATCATTTTCTATTCTGCATTTTTTCCTGAGAATTATTTACGGAGGTCTACCTCTGAGTAAAGGAGCTAGTCCTATATATTCCTATAATAGTGCATCCGCAATGCTGAAAACCTTGAATAGACACAATTATTAGCAAGGTTCTGGTTAGAAACCCCAACTGGTTGTTGAATGGGCTAATTCAATATGAGTGGTGCAGCCATGCTTTTAAGAAACTACATGCATTTTTGCTGGCTCTAATAAATGCATCACCTTTTGAAAGGTCATCTACTCAAAATAATTGCTTTTGTTGTCTGTCATGTGGACAAGGACGTAAAGATTGAAAAATCTCATGTATAGTAGCTCGTGTAGTATATATGAAAGTGTTAATTGCCTCAGTTTTTATAACTGCTTACTAGTAGTTAATGGTTTGTTTGTACTTTCTTCATATCTGTTGGAATGGATACAGAGTGTTATCTATTTTTTTAAGATTTTGTTGAGTTTTACAATTTTTTCTTGCAGATAATGGCCATGGTCCAAAGAGGAGAGAAGCCTTCTAATATTAGAGTAAAACCTTTATGCTTTTTAATCTGGATAAAATTAGTTGCTTAATAAATTATACACCTCGTGCACCATCAATATAAAATTATAAAATTGGTCGACTCTAAAGTTTGATATGTGAGGAGAGGTGTTAATGTGGAGAAGAGTATGGTGTGCAAATAAGATTACACGACAAGTTATGTTTAAATTTTGTGTTTATTCCTCTCGAAGCTATTAATGTCTATCATTAGAGAGATAGACACTGGATTTGAACATGCAACAATACCGCCAAAAGAATTTAAACATGACCCTGTCATATTAGAATTTGACGTGAGAGGATCCATTTCTACTCCCCTATACTGGATTTTCAAATTTTATGTGGCCACTGTTAATTTTATATAACACTGGGTTTTAATGCAGGATATCAGTGATTTACCCCCCAACCCTAGTCAACAACCATCAAATCCACTCTTAGTGCCTAGATCCAAGGTTTATTACAAAATACTTTGCGTTTCCTAAATATTTTAGGTTTATGAAGTTTTTTTTATCTTATTTTGGTAATCTTTAAGGATTTTCTGTCAATGAACCAATCTGCAGCGTGGTAGCTTCCCCATTTTTGTAATATAATTACTGGCCATATTTATCAAGATATGTTCTGCAATTCGACCATCATGGAAAAACTATTGATCTTGTCATAAATTAATTTCTAGATTATGTTTTGCCAAGATATTTCAAGCTTACATAAACTAAATTCTCTGGTAATTTTGTAATCATCTACTGTTTGAGAAACATCAAATTACTGGGGTAGTTCTAAATTGGTCTTTATATCTTTTAGAAAATTGTGCCGTACTACATACTTTTTATACTTGGCCATTACTTCTGGCTGAAGTTTTATTTAGGCGAAGATTGGAAAAAGGATTGGAAAGAATTGGAAAATGAATAATTTGTTTGTTATATTTATTAAGATAGGCTAATGGCAGATTTTCTTGTTTTTAATCTGAAAGATAGAATATTGTGGTTCTATTTAACCCATGCAACGAACATTGAGTGGTGCAGTAAAGACACAAACACACGCTTATGAAACTGTAATATTCCTTTCTCAGTTGTATTATTTCATGTGAATCTGATTTTATGCTTCAACTTTCCTTGGTATAGCCTTGGGAGGTTGGTCAGGTGCAAAGCACGTCAACTCAGATGCTTCAATCTCAAGTAAATGGTGAAGACTTGAATACCAAGACCCAGGATACGTCTCTAGTAAATGGGGAGGATCCATTGCCCTGGTGGCAGAGGAAAAATGTCAGAATCACAGAGATTGACAATGAAAATGAGTCTAATGGAGTACCTTTTGCTGCTGCATCCAGTCAGCAGCCAGTTCAACGTGTATGGGTTCCTCCTCAACCTCCACCCATAGCTATGGCTGGGGCTGCAGAAGCAATCAGACGCCCAAAGCAAGTGGCCCAAAAGGAACAGATGTCAGATAATCAGTCAGTGGCTCATTCTTCTGACAGCTCTGATGACGTGCAAAGGGTCTCAAAACTATTGGAATCTGAAGGTGCAGTCGAGAGCAGTAGTGTCAGCTCAGTTCCCAGATCAAGTGAGATACAAGAGGAGAATGAAGTCAAATATGATGAGAAATGAAGGTGAATCATGATGTATCACGAAAAACATGAAGTTGGAAATAGCACTTGAAATAGTTCATATTCTGAATAAGCTTGTCAAAATCTTTATTTCATAATCATATATGTTTTGTGCTTTGAACTGGACATCAATAAAAGATGCAAATGCTCGTCTCTTTCTATGCAAGAAAAATGTTGTCTACGATTATAGATGCAGTCAGCCTTTCCCAATTGTAAAATACTGATGCGGAATATGCTAATCTCATGTATTATAATATTTAGAATTTAAAATATCTTAAAAACAAGTATTCTACTTGAATGCCGCGAAGCAAATCTTTAACAAACTAGCGGCAAGGAAAAATCTGAAGACGAGCAAAGAAAATGTGTCTTCACAGCTTAGGATCTCAAATAG
>Ga0123341_1002539_pt1 | contig 15081 bp, 7 predicted proteins | sample Turbeapinknodule_FD_89959 | JGI IMG/M metagenome (GOLD analysis project Ga0123341, IMG submission 89959) | Root nodule microbial communities of legume samples collected from Mexico - Turtle bean Mexico pink nodule | ecosystem: Host-associated > Plants > Roots > Nodule | place: Mexico: Nepantla... | reverse complement strand
TGAGTTCTTGAAACATAGAACCTTGATCCAATTCTATTATAAGTGCCTAAGCTATCTCCAACTCAAGTTGAGTCCATAGAATGTCAAAGAATCATCTCTTCTTTGCTAGTGGATTCATATCAATAGTAGTTTCCATCAAGACTCATGGTTCTTGAAGGACCAAATAAATCCATTTGCAGCAGTTCAAGGGGTTTTGAAGTAGAAACTACATTTTTCAGTTTGAAAGAATGTTTGATTTGCTTCCCCTTTTGACATGCTTCACATATTTGGTATTTCTCAAACTTGAGTTAGGGTAAACCTACCACAAGATCTTTAGAGATCAGCTTATTTAGATGATGCATGCGAATATGTGTTATCCTTCTATGCCATAACCATGATTCCTCATGTTTGGTGAAAAGACAACCAATAGATGCAGAATGTGAGATATCAAGATAAACATTGTTGATTCTTTTACCAATCAACAATACATACAAGTATTAGATTTTCTAACTAATATATACATGTATTAGATTGTCTCACTGATAAATGGATTATATAGTTTTAAAAACCTCAATATATCATCAGTTCAATTGTCTAACACATATCATAGTGGATAAAGGGAGTAGATAGTCTTTAAACCACATCACAATATATCATCAGCTAGACTGTCTAACACATCATATTGTATAAAGGCATTAAACAGATTTTAAACATCCCCAATATCACATAAGCAAATTTAGACAGTCTAACTCGGGATAAACTATCTAACCCAGGATACACTATCTAAGTGAGTTTAGACTGTCTAACCTAGGTTTTTCTAACACAAGTTAGACCGTGTAAGAAAGGTTACATTGTCTAACCCAAGTTAAATTGTCTAACCCAAATTCAATCTACATCTATTATAGTTTCAATTAAAAAATACAACTATACTTTGTTGAATAAAAAAACTAAAATTTGTTAATTGGATTAACAATTAGACTACAACATTGTGAGTATGACTTTTATATAAACCCTTATAGAGTTTATCACCCATTAGAAACTATATGGCCCATCATAATGTATCACCCATTAAACGCTCTATTTAATACTATGAACATTACACATTTTATTACACATCAATAATGACTTTGTAATATTAATTTTATTAATTAAATAAGTCTTTTTCTCATTAATAAATATTAACCTCACTTTCAAAATATGCATGTCATACACGGGTCCAAGACTAGTTTACTATAAATTAAAATGTTAATGAATTAAAATGTTAATTTACCAGTTCATTGTAACATTTTATTTACTCACTCATTATTAACTTTTTTTTAAAGTATTCATTTGACGATTTATTTTCTTTACACTCTAATTTTCATTTATTTCTTAATCTTTTCAAATTTTTCTTTTTTATAATTTTAATATTAGAAATCTTCTATAATTATATCAAATATTAATCAAAACAATATTACTCCTTCAATTTGTTTTTAACAATTTAATAATTAACTCAGTTAATTTGTATTTATTTATTATCAACAAAATATTATATAACGTTCGCTAAAATAAATCAAAATTAAAAACTCGTGCATCAGTCTAACCCATGTTAATCCTTTCAAAAGAATTAAAAAAATATCATTATTTGCGTCAGCCTAGACGACATAGTGCAAAATCAAAATTTAATAAAAAATATACCATTATTATGCGTCGATCCAACCCACGCTTATCTTTCCAAATATTAAAATAATAATATTACATGTGTCGACTAAGTCGACGAAACGTCTGTTTTTTTTTGTTTTTTTATTTCAGTTAGAGTCCACGTCCAACCCCCGTTAGTCTTTGCAAATAATTCAAAAAATATCTTTTTATGCGTCTGCCAGGTCAACACAATGCATTCTTGTTTTATTCAAGTAGCATCAATTTAGAGTGGAATTGACTCATGCTTTTTATTTTTCGTTCGTCTAGCATCCATTTAACCTACTTTATTTGCGTCACACGCTTGGCTGATGCTTACGTCTGATAGTTATTTCCCGTTTTTGTTGTAGAAATTTGTGTAAAAAGATGAATTGAATAAAGTCATAGATTGATAATAAGCTAAAATTTAAGTAGTATGATGTTTTTACATTCGGTCATTAATTTAATTTTTTTCATAACAAGTTCCAACTCTCCATGTTTCGTTTTGTATAGGTTTAGTTGAGGATTTTGTTTTGTTTTTTTCCCATGAGTTTAGTCTAGTCTCCATGATTTTGTTCTATTTCTTTTCTTTTTTGAATAATACATTTTATTTGATAACACATAATTGGTAAATTTTAGAATGTATACCTACTTGAGATGTCTAAGTTCACAGTGATGCCTAACATGCATTTAAAAGAAGTTATAATAAAAAGATAATATGAAGTTGTAACGATATTTTAGTTACAATTGATAATAAATTGAGAAAAATATACATCACAAATATTTAGTGGCAATGACTTTTGTGAAAAAACACATATTTCATCACAAAACTCAATTTCTTTATGGTCCTTTTGATAATTCTTTACTAGTGGGTTTTGTTGATCATGTTACATTAAGATTGTGGGAGGGTAAGGTAAGAAGCAAAAAGCGAACTTAATTGTGATATTTGGTAATGTGATTTTACTTATACATACAAACACCCATATATTTCTTTAGGATCAAGGGCAATTGAAGTTTCTCTCTCATGATTAGAAGTTAAGTAAACTTAGGATCCCTTATCGACAAGTTGAGGTTGTGGTGCTGAAGTCTAGGTTGTCGCTACTATGCAACATCAATTATGAAACAAGCAATATGAGGTTAATTTTAGCCTTTATGGGGAGAGATGGCACTAGGACACCAACATTTCCACCTTATTGGTGAGATACCGATCACCCTAAATGATGTATCGATGTTGCTTCATATCCCTATTATGGGATAGTTTGTACTCATGTGACATTGAATTTCACTACAACTATAATAGTGTTTGTTAAGTTATTAGGGGTAGATAGGTACTATCATACGGTCTAACTTCATATATATATATATATATATACACACACACATGTATTAGATTGTCTCATTGATAAATGGATTATATAGTCTTTAAACAACCTCAATATATCATCATTTAGATTGTCTAACACGTATTACAATGTATAAAGGGAATAAACAGTCTTCAAACCATCACAATATATCAACAACTAAAATTTGTAACACATATGACTTTGTATAAAGGCATTAAACAATCTTTAAACATCCTCAATATCATATAAGCGAGTTTAGACTTTCTAACTCAAGATAGACTATCTAACCCATGATACACATTCTAAGTGAGTCTAGACTATCTTATAGGTTCCTTCCATCCGGTTGCATATTTTCTTGAGTTGTTAAATGAACTTTGCAGAAGCTAATGAAAGCAATGGATCAATGATGACTCCAATGGAGCTATGCATTCATTGTAGGTGCATGAAGAGTAGGGAGAGTGATTGATTCGACCATATCACTTGGAGAGGTGAAGAAGAAGACCAAAGATGTATATCCTAGAGAAGTTTAGACAAGGGAGTGCTTAAGCTAGATATTTGACAGCGTAACACTCATAAAATTGATCTTACTTTTCATAAGCCAAGCACCTTAATTTATATGAGAGAGGGTTGAACATTTTGGAGCCCAAATTTGAAAATTCAAAATAAAACTCTCCAATGAGAAGGTGTCATGTGGACTCATGTTTTCCAAGTTTAGCTCACACCTTCCATGCTAAATCCTCTCCACTTTTAGGTTGCCATGTGGACCTCCATGTGCTCCATGCCAAGGTAATTTTCGTCCTCTGTTATACCCTAGACATTCTAGGGTTACATTGGGCTCAAGGAAGCCCAATTGTTACCCTAACTAGTCATTTTTAACCCTTACTAGACCTATTCCACTATTGGTCCAAATACAACCCCAAAAATCTATGCTACTTGGCCCAAATATTTGGTCCAATTATTTTATGCTACTAGGCCCAATACATGGCCAATGAAATTCTAAACAACTTTATACAATTTATTTAGGCTAAAGCTTGGCCTAAAAAATAATGTTGACTAGTCAATCGAAACTCGGTCTTCTTGTGTTCTTTTGACTAAAACTCTAGTTTATTTTTTGATGAGTTGGAGGTCTTCTTGGATATGCTTTGTACAATCCTTGATCCTAGAGTTGTCCTCTTGATTGGGCCTAACAAAATAAACAAAAGTCACATTAAAACCGTATTTGCAAAGAAGTTCGTAAACAGACTCTAAGTTTTTATCCTCCTTATTATGTTGTTGTGTGTGGATGGAGGCTCTGCTATCACTTTCTAACACAGGTTAGACTATCTAGGCAATGTTACACTGTCTAACCCAAGTTAGATTGTTTAAGCCAAGTTACATTGTCTACATCTATTATTATTTCAATTAATAAATATAATTATACTTTGTTGAATAAAAAAACTAAAATTTGTTAATTAGATTAACAATTAGAGTGCAACCTTGTGAGTATGACTTTTGTATGAACCATTAGAGGGTTTATGAAATTATATGGTCCATCATAATATATCACCCATTATAGGCTCTATGAAATACTCAACATTACACATTTTATTACACATCAATAATGACTTTGTAATATAGTTATAATTATAATTTTATTAATAAAAATAATCTTTTTCGAATTAATAAATATTAACCTCGCTTTCAAAAATATCCGTGTCATGCACATGTACAAAAACTAGTTTACTACAAACTAAAATGTAAATTTACCGCTTCAGTGTAACATTTTCTTTCCTCCCATTATTAATTTTTTTTAAAGTAATCATTTTACCTATTATTTTTTTTACACTCTAATATTTATCTCTTTTTTCATTTCTTTCTTAATCTTTTCAAAATTTTCTTTTTCTTAATTTTAATATTACAATTCTTCTTTAATTATATCAAATATAATCAAAATAATATTACTCCTTCAATTTACTTCTAATAGATTAACAATGAACTTATTTCATTTGTATTTATTTATCATCAACAAAATATTATATCACATTCTCTAAAATAAATAAAAAATTAAAACTTGTATGTCGGTCTAGCCCGTGCTAATCCTTCCAAACATTAAAAATATATAATTATTTGTGTCGGTCTAGATGACGGCAATGCGAAATCAAATTTAATAATATCACTATAATTTGTTGACTCAATCCACGCTTATCTTTTCAAATATTAAAATAATAATATTACACGCATCGATCAAGCCGATGAAATGTCTGTTTTTTTTTTTCATTTTTGTATTTCAACTAGAGTCCCAATCGAGTCCATGCTATTCTTTGCAAATAATTCTAAACTTATTTTTTTATGCGCCAGTCAGGTCAACACAATGCATTCTTGTTTTATATTTGTATCTTTTTTAAGTAGCATCGGTTTAGAGTGGGCTTGGCCCATGTTTTTTCTTGTGCATTCGTCTAACGTCTGTTTGACCCACTCGATTTACGTCTCACGCTTGACTGATGCTTACGTCTGGAAGTTATTTCTCGCTTTTTTTTGTAGTGATTTGTATAAAAAAAATGAATTGAATAAAGTCATAGATTGATGATAAGCTAGAGTTTAAATAGTGTGATATTTTATTTACCTTCAGTCATTAATTTTGATTTTTTCATAACAAGTTCCAACTCTCCATGTTTTGATTTGTATGGGTTAGTTGGAGAGTTTGTTTTGTTTTTTATTTTCCATGAGTTTGGTCTAGTCCCCATGATTTTGTTCTTTTTCTTTTCTTTTTTTAGTAATATGCCTTATGTGATAACACATAATTGGTAACTTTAGAGTGTCAACCTACCTAAGAAGTTCATAGTTTTTTTATCGGCAAAGTTTAAGTTCATAGTGATACCTAACACTACAAGAAAAAACATTAAATAACAACAAAATTTAGAGACAAAAAATAATTAGTCACTATATTGACTAAATTTGATACTATTTTAGAGACTAAAAACTTATTGGTCTCTAAAGTGGTTTCTATTATTAATAAAAAATTATAAAATAGTTTCTAAATTGGTATCTAAATTAGCTACTAAAGTTTTAGCTACTAATATTTTAGATTCTAAATTAGTCTATAAAGTCTAATAAACACAAATTTAGAGTATAAAGTAGTTAGTAGCTAATGGTTAGATAATAATTTAGAAACTACTTTATAAATTTATATTACTAATAAAAACTACAGTAAATACCAATAATTTTTTGCTTATAAAATGGTTTATAATTTAGTTAATATAGTAACCAATTATTTTTGTCTCTAAATTGGTTTTTATTTAATAATTTTCTTATAATCTAACATGTATTTAAAAAAAATATATTAAAAAGATAATATGAAGTTGTAACGATATTTTATTTGCAATTAATACTAAATTGACAAAAGTATATATACAAATATTTAGTGGCAATGACTTTTGTGATAAACACATATTCCATAACAAAAGTCAATTTCTTTATAATTGTAAAAGTGTTTATTGTCTATAAGCTTACGAAACACAAATAAACCTGAAAAAAATGGTATAAATGGTAAACATGGAAAAATGATATTGAAATGCCATGTGCATTAAATTTTGTTTGTATAAGAAAACCAAAAAAAGTGGTGGGACAAGGGAAGTTTTTGATAATAGTATAATTGAACCATTCCAATTACAGCCAACTTAATAAGACCCAATCTGGAAAACTGGAATGAGTAATGTTTCAGTTTGGCAAGTTAAAATGACCACTAGTGGAAGAAGACAGCTTCCAGCTATTATATATCACATGGTTGGGGTAACCGAGTAATCAACTTTGTCTCATTCTTTTTTACTGTGAGTTTCAAATTTTAATATATCCCACTGGGTTACTTCCTTAACCAGACGGAAAGAAAGAGATATATATACAAAGTTGTGGAGACATATTTACGCAGCAAGAGAGAAGAAGATGGAGATCTCCATTAGGATCCTTCTTATAATGGCTTTTCTGTTGGCTTTCACGATGCTTATATCTAAGGGGGAAGCCCAATTATCAGAGAATTTCTATAGTTCATCTTGCCCGAACGTCGAATCCATCGTCTCCCAAGCAGTTACTAACAAGTTTACTCAGACCCTCACAACTGGACAAGCAACCCTGCGTCTGTTTTTCCATGATTGCTTTGTTGAGGTGCCTTTTCAGTTCATATATTTCATTCCTTCTTCAATTGTGTTAATACAAGGAAAAAGAATATTATCTCCACTTCTCATAAAATGCTTTTCCTTGTTCCTTATATGGTTTGCTAGTTTTCCTCTTAAGACCATGCATTTCTTAGAGATGCGTGCGATTTCGTTCTGTAATTACTATCTCTTCTCAAATTCCATTCTTGAAAATGAACTTTCAAAATATGATGCTGACCTTTATTGCTGGGGGAGGCTTATTCTTCATTTTTGCCATTTCGCATTTAGAATATGAATGAATGACTTTTTTATTTCGTCTGTGTATAATAATGTTAATGTGATGGGAGACTTAGTCACCACACAAGTATATGCCTTTGGTACCCAGATTAATTTTTATAACAGTTTCTTTTATATATATTTTTTATTTTTTGTGCGCTGTTGGCCTGTGTTAAATTTTCACCATTATACAAGAACCCTAATAGTTGATGCGTTGTTAACTTTTGACAAACTACAACACGCGCAAATGGTAGAAAAATATGGATGAAGAATCTCATTATTGTATTTGTTTGAAGAGAAGCAATTATTGGATGTAAATTTGAGTATAGTAATGAGAAATGAAGTTTGATGGTGTAGGGTTGTGATGCCTCGGTGATAATTTCGTCCCCAAATGGGGACGCTGAGAAGGATTACACGGAAAATCTTTCGCTACCTGGAGATGGGTTTGACACTGTGATCAAGGCAAAACAAGCAGTGGAAGCTTCATGCCCTGGTGTGGTCTCATGCGCCGACATCTTGTCACTAGCCACCAGAGACGTCATAAGCTTGGTAAGCTATATTATTATTTTAACATCAAACCTATATAAAATCAATTCATTTCATTCATTTTAAGTTCAAATTATTCACACTCTTTTTTAATAATCTGTTACAAAACTTTGACTATATCAACATTCACTACATCCATTCTCCAATTCTGTAGCAATATACATCACTAAACATGCTAATATATATAGTTAAATAGAACTTTATTTTATTGGAGTTTTACTTTATCCTTTACGTAATGATAGCAACTTTGCCCAATAGTAGTTTTAAAAAATAGAAAATAAATAATTATTATCTTGATTTCGACCTACTCCACATTCTTGCTCATTGGAAAATTAATAGTATTTAGTCATTATCAAATTGGCTAAACCGCGTTAATTATATATATACTACACTATGTGTACATTTAGTTAAACTATATTCTGAAATTATATAGAATGTAAATTTAATCCATCCAACTATTGAATTTAATATTTTTATTAGTTAAATTATGTATATAAAATTTTGTATAATTTCAAATAGATATAAATTATGTATATAATAAATGTGAAAAAACTTTCAAGAGTGAATTTAAAAAAAAATATGATTAATAGAAAAAAATGAACAAATAGTAAAGATTACATCAATAAAATTGATTTCATTAAAGTGTGATCAAAGTTTTATATTATCAATAATTAGAAATCAAGATATATATAAATTTGAAAATAATTATTAGAAAAACAAATATATGATAAAAATATAATAATTTTAATCTATTTTCCAAATTTAAATCCATATAATAAATAGTATAGTTAAAAGATAAAGTGAGTTGGTAATTTAATCTGTTTATTTGTTACACATGTCAGCTTGGAGGTCCTTCATTCAAAGTAGAGCTTGGACGCAGAGACGGGTTGATTTCTAAGGCATCTCGTGTGGAAGGAAACCTCCCCAAAGCGAACTTCAACTTGGACCAACTCACATCGCTTTTCCAGAAGCACGGTCTCACCCAAACGGATATGATAGCCCTCTCCGGGGCCCACACCGTGGGGTTCTCGCACTGCGATCAGTTCGCCAATCGTTTATACTCCTTCTCATCTTCCAATCCAGTGGACCCCACTCTGGACCCCACCTACGCCCAGACTCTGATGGCGGGATGCCCCAGAAACCCCGACCCCACCGTAGCCATTGAGCTGGACCCGCAAACCCCTGCGGCCTTCGACAACATCTATTACCAAAACCTGGTGTCGGGAAAAGGGCTGCTAACCTCGGACCAGGTGCTGTTCTCGGACGCCGCGTCGCAGCCCACGGTTGTTCGGTTCGCGAACAACGCTGCGGACTTCAACGAAGCGTTTGTGGCGGCGATTAGGAAGCTGGGAAGGGTCGGGATCAAGACTGGGAACGAAGGGGAGATAAGAAGAGATTGCACCGCCTTCAATTCATGAACGGTGGATTCGTTGTTCAATAATATCACGTTTTTCTAAGGAAATTAAGGTAGTGTTGAATAAAGTGATTCTTGAACTGTGCAGTGGGAATGCATTCCAAATGTCTTGTCCTTCTAGTTAGGAAAATAAAGTGATTCTTGAATTGTGCACTACAAATGCATTCCAAATATTGTGTCCTTTTAACATGGATGAATTTTAATTAGAATATTGTAATAAATACATACAACATCTAAAAACAACGATTATGATTATTTATTTGATGCCATCATAAATGCGATAATATTATTTTTGAAATTAATTTTATTTATAAATACGGTTATTTGTAATAATTACATTCGCATAATTTAAGAATACAACTTTATTTAATTACCGTATTTTTAAATCAAAGCGTATGAGTTAAGAATGCGATTTTATCTAATAGTCGCATTTTTAAATCAAAACGCATAATTTAAGAATGCGACTATAACAAATAGTCGCATTCTTAAATTATTTTTACCCTAACTCTGAAGCGCGTCATTTATGCATTCATACTTGCTTTCTTCTTGGCGCTTCACGTTTTCTCTCCGTGTTCTGTTCTGGTGTTTCTTTCTTCTTCTGCGAGCTTCATTGTCTTCTCGTGCTATTGTAAGTTCATTTCAATTAGCTCTTTTTCTTCTTCACCAATGGTTTATAAATTTTTTCCGTTTCTATTATTTGTTTTCTTGCATTGCTCAAAGTACCATTGTTTCATTCCCTTCGTCGTTGCTTGTTTGGGTTTTTGCTTTGCTTCGTCGCTACTGTCGTCGCCATTGTTGTCGGTCCCGTGCCACTCTTCACCACCACCGTTGCATTCATGCACAAGGTTGGTGGTGTTTTTTTTTAATGTTATGAATTGGTTTATTTTCTATTTATTATAATTTGTATGTGATGGGTTTCTTAGATCTTATACAACTTGGACATGACATGGTGAATTATTAAATTTACCACGTGTTTCCGTAACTGAAGAATATGTGGGGTCCACCATGAATGATGCAATGCATGATGATGTAGATGATGATCGATTAGAGGAGATGACTCGTGATGTGAGAGCTGAGTATTTTGTAGAAGCGCATGGATATGTAAGTATGTCAAGCGATGTAGAGACTTTGTTGTATCCTAGATCAACTAACTTCACACGGTTGATGAATTTGAAGGCAATAAATGGGTGGACTGATAAAAGCTTCACGAAATTGCTTCATTTGTTGAAGGATATGCTTCCAGAGGGAAATACTCTACCTAATCGTAATCATGAGACCAAAAAGATTATTTGTCCAATGGGTATGAAGTATAAAAAGATACATGCATGTCCTAATGATTTTATATTATACATGAAAGATTTTAAATTGTTGAAAAGTTGTCTGAGGTGTGGGTTATCACGTTATAAGTTGAAACAAAAAGATGATGATACTATTGAAGAGATAGAAAAGCATGGACCCCCAATGAAGGTTATGTGGTATCTTCCCATCATTCCAAGGACGAAACGTTTGTTTGCAAACCCAAATGATGCTAAGAATCTTAGATGGCATGCATATGAGAGGAAATGTGATGGCATGTACCGACATCCAACTGATTCTATTCAATGGAAGAAATTTGATGATGAGTTTCCAGAGTTTGGTAAAGAATCAAGAACTATCCGACTTGGTTTAGCTATAAACGAAATGAATCTGTTTGGTAATATGAGTACGAATCACAGTTCATGGTCTGTTTTACTAGTTATTTACAACTTAACTCCTGGATTGTGCATGAAGTGAAAATACATGATGTTGTCTATGATGATATCCGGTCTGAAACAGCCAGGAAACGACATAGATGTTTATCTAAGTCCCCTAATTCAAGATTTAAAGTTAATGTGGGATCAGGGTGTTGAAGTATTTGATGAATTTGCTAATGAAACTTTCAAGATGCATGTCATGTTATTTTGCACCGTCAATGACTTTCTAGCATATGGTAACTTATCAAGGTATAGTGTTAAGGGTCATAAAGCATGTCCAATATGCGAAGAAGACACCACTTCTCAACAATTGATAGGTAAGTACATTATAAACTTAACTCTATATGTTACTAATTAAGCATCTACTAACACGGTTTTTTATATTAATCAATTCATGGTGTGGATATAACATCCTAAAAGGTCGATCCAATTCAAATTTTCAAAATCTAAACTGGATAAAACTAAAGGTTTGTAATTTTTGTCTTTCTCTTTTCATTGTTTAGCAATATCAACTTTTTCTTTTTATTGAATTATAGTTTAATAAACAACCAGGAAGGTATGAGTGTGGCTATTACATTATGCAATGGATGGTTACCATTGTAAGACTAAGCCTTAAAAGTGATTCGCATGAGCTAACATGATGGTAAATTATTTTTATAATTCTTTAACATATATGTATCTTAAAACTAATTTATGAGAACCTTATTTTGTAATGCAGTTCTTCACGGATGAGTGACCAATGTCTTCGAAAGCCAATAGCATATGTGAGACATTCTTGGTCCACATATTTCCTAAATTTTTATAACTCTAGAATAGCTGATGAATAGTGTAAGGTAAAGATACATTATTAGTGTTTGTAATACATTTTTTATCAATATATATATATAATTTGATTCTCTGAATTTATGTATTTGTCTAACTAGGTTATAATTGAACATGTCAATTTAGATGGAAATTAACATTAAACAGATTGTACTAAAAAAAACAACCATATACAACAGTGACTATTTACCATAGTCTCATTCTTAAATCCAGCGCAAAGATTTATAAATGCGGCTATGGTAAATAACCGCATTCGTAAATGCGATTATGGTAAATAGACGCATTCATAAATGTATTACTTCTCCCTCTTAAAAATAATTAAGAAGCATATAAGAATGCGACTATTTACCAAAACAACATTTATAAATCGCATTTACGAATGCGGCTAAATAGCTGTCTTCTTGCCTGTTGGATTTAAGACTACGTGTACATCAAACGCGGCTATAAAGCCGTCGTTTTAAATTGAAAATAGTCGTTGTCTTTTAACCTTTCTGCATCAGTGTATCTTTATATGAGTTTATCTTCTTTCATTTTCCAACCTTGTATATTTTTCTTTATGCTCTATCAATCTCTTTTGTTTTATCTGGTTTGTTTTTAGTTTTTATTCATTATTAAAATTTAATTTTACTTTTTTAATATTTTAAATTTTCACTAAAATGATGTTAAATGTGAAAGAAACATTAATTAAGTTTCTCTATTTTGAATTAGATATTTTTTTGATATTCTCTCTTATTCTATCAAAATTGTCCCTAAATAGATTGATACATAACCCCTATTTTATTCTACTATCTTAGACATCGAGCCTTAAAAACATATAATGGAACTCGATCTATGACACCACACTTCTATATATACCATTGTTACGTAGAAAAATATCAAATTCATTCACTTAAATTCTATGAAGATATACTACTGAAATTTCATAATTTGTAGTTCAAGGGAAGAAGAATGGAGATCCTAAACTAGATCATTCAATCTCTTTTTTTTCATTGTCATTATTTTTTAATCTCATATTTATTTATGCGTTCATTATTATTCTAATTACATTTATTACTAATTTAGTCTTCATTCATTACATTTATTACTAATTACACATCTTTAGAGTCATGATTCATATTAAAATGGTTTAAATGATTCAACAATATTATCGAGATTCACTTATTAAATAGATTTAGTTGTCGTATCTTACCCGTTCCTTTAATAGATTTACCATATCCTCATACTCCTTAAAAAAAAGATAAAGAGAGGAAATTGTTTAATAATTTGCATTCTAATATTTCTTTTTTGCAGAGGCTCTGGAGCAAAGGTTCATGAAAAGAATATAGAGTTGGAGGTTGGTTGCAATGCTATCATTCAAAAAAACTTGCCCCTAAAATCTAAAGACCCAAGAAGTTTTACTATCACTAGTGTATGACAGTGCTTTAAAGACGATTAAAAAGGCCATATAAAGACGGTTCGAGAACCGCCATTATTTTAGGTGTCGTTATAAATAAGTTGTTTATAACAATGGTTCTTGAATCGTCGTTATAAAACCACATCAACGATACGTGTAAAAAACTGTCGTTATTCAGCCAAATTAACAATAACCATCGTTATAAAATCCCATCAACGATACGTGTAAAAAACTGTTGTTATTCAGCCAAATAAACAATGAAAAAATTGAAAAAAAATGTATTTTTAAAGATAGTTCTAGATGGAACCATCGTTATAAATGTATTTTTTTTAAATGTTTTACTATTATATATGTATTCTAATCCTACATAAAATATCAAATTTATAGAACAATAATGCATGTAATATCATAATTTAAATATGAAAGTCTACATACAATAAATTAGTACATATAACATTATAAAAAAGTGCTATAAATATATGAAATTTTTTTATGTCATTCTAATAATTCATCTATCCTAAAGTGTAATACATGGTTACCTTAAGGTGCATCCAAGTGAGTTTTTTTGCATTTTCACTTTCTTCCGCTCCCACTCAACATGTTATATCCAAAATAAGTATTGAAATAATAAGATTTCAAGTTAAACCACATAACATTATGTAATGTATGGGTAATAATTTTTTGAATGTAATATAATAATAATGGTTTGATAAGTCTCTAATTTATACTACGAAACATCATGTAAAATTTCAGAATTTTCTAACAAGTGAAAGTATGGGAACTAAAACCTTAAAATACATGAGAAATAGTATGGGAACTAGTAAATGGTGGATTTTTGGAATTTTAGTCCACCACAATCCCCTTTGGCCACGTGATTTGTTACCTCGTTTCGAGCAACTTTCATTTTTTACACGTCTCTATCCGACTTCTCTATTAAAAGTTATAACCGTTTGAAGTTTTTTCATGCTAATTTTTGGCAACTCCAAATCTATCACTCTTCTCTTCAATGTCAGGACTCCTCCATCAAATATCCACTAAATGAAGTTCCCACAAACACTAAACTACTAAATCCTAAACTCATACATGCAAATATTTATTATAAAATTAATTAAAAAATTTAAAAAATACTAATTAACCTTATACAGTGGAGTTGTGGGTGCAACATAGTCCTCGTGGGTAGCGAGATGTCCGGCACGGTGGTGAGGTGAAAAGGAGGTCTGAGAGGTGCTGGAGGCGTGTAGACGTTCTGGCAGTGTGTGGAGGTGCTGCCAGCGTGAAGGGTTGGTAGCGGAGCGAGGGAGTTGTTTGCTCGTGCGGATGAGAGATGCGACGCGATGGCTGCAGCGTCTGGCGGCGAGAGCGGAGGGAGACAACTCGTAGTGATGGCGGTGGGGGGAATGAGAGAGATCGGTAGCGCGGAGGAGAGGAGTGGAGCACGGTGTCATGGAGGAGAGAAACAAATGAGGCGACGACGCGAATAGAGCGTTGGATGGAGAAGAATAAGTGAGGGTGTGGGCTATAGAAGAAAGAGTGAGGGCGTTGGCTGGAGAAGAAAAGTGAGTGCAAGAGCACGGGCTGGACAAATTTTCATTTTTATTCACCTTTATAATGACGGTTAAGTGGGTAACAGTCGTTATTTTTCACAAAAAATCATTTATAACGACGGTTATGATATGATTCCAATAACAAGATAGAGATGTTTCATAGACATGTTATGGAGTCAACTTGAGTTGGAATATGAATAGGCACTTTTCTAGAATTGGATCAATGTTCTTTCATTCAAGAACTCACC
>Ga0123341_1002535_pt1 | contig 15087 bp, 9 predicted proteins | sample Turbeapinknodule_FD_89959 | JGI IMG/M metagenome (GOLD analysis project Ga0123341, IMG submission 89959) | Root nodule microbial communities of legume samples collected from Mexico - Turtle bean Mexico pink nodule | ecosystem: Host-associated > Plants > Roots > Nodule | place: Mexico: Nepantla... | reverse complement strand
TTATTCTAATGGGCCTACCTTGTTGGGCCCGTTTATCGAGGTGGATACCGCTTAGGGTTGCATTACCTAATTCTTGATGATGGATTAGCTTTACTGATCTCGGTTTGAGCGTTAATTGTAATGAGGTTCGGCCATCGGCCAAATTCTCATGGTGAGGGTAGGCCATCGGCCAAATAAATGTGGTCTTCGACCGTCTCAGTTAAGTCTCCGAAGGTCTCGGCCATTCGTCTGTCAATGACACGTTGGGCCGGGACAAGTCAATATTATATTGAAAATATTGCTTCAAATTATTAAGTGGAAATGTGGAAGAATAAACATTAATAGCTAACTAATAAAACTACTGAATGATGACCTGCTCCCTAGAAAAATCCAAAAAATTTGACTTAAATACGAAAGTTCATTGTCAACAAGTGGAGAAAAAGACAATTTTCCTGTCCATATAAGCCCATCACAGATTAAATGGGATGGATTAGCATTTTAATTTGTTTGACTATGGCACTCTTTCGGTCTATTTTTTAGACAAAAAAAAATTGACAAATAAAATGCCCCATCTATTTAGTACTTGTAGGGTAGCGTGGGTTAGTCTAGTCCAAGTATTACGAGTGGTTGGGAAGGACAGGGGTAGTTCATCAGATCTAAAATTCACATACTTCAGAATGAACGAGGAGAGCGAAGATGTTAACCGAATCTGATATTGCGTGTAGATAGCAGTTGTAAGCGAAATATGGAAATAAGGTTTTTAAGAATTGACACATAGACCATATGAAAATTTTCACAATGGAAAAATTACAGGTTTAATCATGGATTATCTCAAAGGTATGATTAATATGTTTTTCATACTCAGATTGATGTTTAAAACCATTGATTTACATGAAGTCAATTAAAAAATGAAAGGTTAAAAGTGAGAGGTTGGGTTGAGCAAGATTATTTCAAGTTAGGAATGATGTTTTTTAAGATGGATAAGAATAGATGTTTGCATGTTTCGTGTTATCTATTTTAAACCTCACAATATGTCGTTGTTTTTTTAGAAGGGTTAAGGTATATCTAAAATATCATTTTTTATTATTATTTTTTTATCGATAAAAAAGAACTGAATGATGCCTGAGCTCTCCTGTTTCTGGAAAAATCCAAAAAAATTGACTTACATAAGAAAGTTCCAGGTCAACAAGTAAAGTAAAACACATTTTTCCGGTCCATACAAGCCCATCACTGATTAAATGGGATGGATTAACTTTTTAATTTGTTTGACTATGAATTAAATGTAAATGCTTGAAGAATCAACATTAAAACTCCCTAATTAAATGTGCAGTAATATAAATCTTCTACACGTTAACGCGTAAACATGCCGTAAATTTAACGACGTACACGTATATAGCTGGTCACAATAAACTAATTAATTCAAATTTTACAAACTTTATAAATTATTTCTATATTATAAATGCATTAAATAGAAGAAAAATGACTAAAGGGTCGTCCTTTAAAAATAGAAAGAATAAGGGAATGGAGGGGTTTGGTGAGAGGTTAAGAGAGAGTTTAGGGTATTAAAAAAATTTAGAAAGAGCAAAACAGACATTTGACATTTCATATGGAGGTGTAGGGAGAATGAGCCTCTTTTTCAGTGCATATAATCCCATCAGTTATTAAATGGGATGGGCTAAAATTTTAACTAAATAATTTGTATTGCTAAATTTAGAAACTAAATAATTGATAGATAAAACTTTGGTTGCTAATTAGATACCAATTTATAAACTATTTAACAATAATAGAAAATAATATAAACTAATTTAGAAACCAATTTTTGTTTTAGTTTCTAAAATGGTGTCTAATTTAGTTACTATTACAACTAATTATTTTGGTTTCTAAAAATTGGTTTCTATTTAATATTTTCTTGTAGTGGATGGTTGAGGTGAAGAAAGATATTGATTTTAATTTGTTCGACTAGGGCCAGTCTTTCGGTCTTTTTTTCTTTAACAGAAAACAATTGCCATGTTTCGTGGTCCATATGTAATATATATTATATGAAAAGGGTAATTTTACTCTTTCTTGATCGGTCATATACCTATTAGTTCGATTTGACGGATAATCCAACGTCAAAGTCATAATTTTTGGAAATTATTATTATAAATTCTCACATAATTATATCAGTGTAATAATATTAATTTAGATAAACATATTATAGAAATTAATCTTATTAATACACAATTAACGTGATTTTATTGTACAATATTCTTACCTCTTTAAATATTTTAATTTACTTACTCAATATTCCCTAATATATTACAAAATTATGCAGCAAGAACTGTAAAATTCCATGATAACATATGGCTGGCAGACTGAAATGTAGAGAATAGAGAACCAGCGCTGCCCCGGTTGGTATGATAATCAAATGCTTTTCTCATGGCATTGACTCACCCGCAGCCCACTCATCAACCAACCCAACCACATCATTGGATTTCAGGAAACTTTCGAAGAGCCAAACCAAAATTCCTGATAATGAATAAATCAATTGTAACTGTCTCAAGAACAAAAGGCCTTTGCACTTTAACAAATCCCCATTTTCCTTTAGGCGACCCTTATATATTTGTGCAAAAGATGCTGGAGAACTAACCATAAATCAGCCCCAACTACATCATGCAAAAGCTGCTACTACACAAGGCAAAGATGGCAAGAGTTAAGCCTATGCTATGCATAGAATTGGCGAACACTCTTGTACTGCATAAAGCCGAATTCCCGTTTTCAGAGTACATCATACCACAACATTGTCTTAGGCACCCTGAGTTGACATCAATAGAACTTGATCTTTCTAGTTAAACCCTAAACCCTACTAAATCTTAAATTAGTTATAAGTGTATATCTCTACGTGTTACAAGACTTTCTCTAAGTTTGATTCTCATCAAAATATTATACTTTATTGTATCTCATTATGAATTAGTGAAGTAAAATTCTAAATTTAATTGAAAAAAAAGTGTATATATATATATATATATATATATATATATATATATATATATATATATTGGTCCTACTTGGCAATGACATCTCAGAATTGCAGTCTCTATAATCTGCAGTTTTTAGGATAAACTTGTTTGAAAATATACTGATGGATAAGTTCTGAGTTAGCTTCATGAAAACACATAGTACCAAGGCATGAATGAGTAAGAAATTGAGTTCGGAACAAACCAACTTAACTTTATCCTTCTAATTTATTTCCCTTTACACATATATATCCACAAGGAGAAAAATATTAAGCTGGTTGCAAAGACATCAAAGGAAGAGGTAAGGGATGCAGTGTAAGAGGGTGATGGCTCAAAAATTCCTGAATTTAACTTCAATTTCATCCAAGGATCTTGGGAAACCATCAAGGATGATATTCTACAAGCGGTTCAAAGCTTTGAGAGTACATGAATAATCCCAAAAAGTTGTAAGTGGTCCGTTATTGCTCTTGAACCTAAGATAAAGGACCCCACGAATTTGGATGAGTATAGACCAATATCACTTGTTGGTGCAATATATAAGATCGTCTCTAATAGAATGAAATGTGCTCTCGCTAGAGTTATTAATATAAGACCAATCTTAATTAGCTTTTCCAAGAGATAAGGGCTTGTTGGAAGCACGTTGTAGCTAATGAAGTGGTGGAAGATCTTACGAAGGAAAAGAGGTCAAGACTAATAATAAAAGTCCATTAAAAAGCTTATGACTCTGTGTTATGAGAATTCTTCTACTATATGCTTAGTAGACCAGGCTTATGTGAGAAATGACTGATGCTTGGAATCATCTTTTGTGTTTGTTTTGGTTAACGGTAGTCCTACCCAATAATTCATTCTTACAAGGGGTCTAAGACAAGGGACCCAAATCGCTCATTTTCTCTTTTGGTAGGCCTAGTAAGGAAAATAGTGAACGAAAATAAGCTGAAAGGGGTGAAAGTTGGGGATAGCCAGGTAGAACTTTCAATGCTCTACTTCCCAGATGACACTTTGATGGTTTTGCCAAGCTACAAACCAAAATGTTATCATAATTAAGACAATCTTCAGATGTTTTGAATTAGCGATTGGTTTAAAAGTGAATTTTCATACGACGAGGATTGGAGTTGTAGGCGTCCAAAGTCATCAGCTAGCAGTCTATGCCAATATACTTAACTGTGCTCAAATGTCAATCCCATTCAAACATTGGCTTAAAAGTTGAGGGAAATCCTAGAAAAATAGAGTTTTGGAAGGAGGTTGTGGAAAAAGTAAGGAGGAAACATCCAAATGCAAAGGGAAGAAGCTAACTTATTATTACTAACTTATATAACATATTATTAATTTTAACTTTACTAACTTATATAGCATATTTCCGCATATATCAAAAGCTGTAACAATCCTCTATGTCTTAATATTTTCTCATTACTTTTCTCGAGTTTAAACAGTAAGTATTTGTTAATAAAAATTTCTAAAGATAAACTTTAATAGAAAAATTAACAAAGCAATGACATAATAAAAATAGCTAGAGTGATTATTGTTGGCAACTCTAGTTTACAAATCCATAATAATATTTTAACTTTTATTACTGCTATAACCAATCCAAAACAACACAGACTCGGAAAAGAAAACTGATTAAAGTAAAGCACCTAATAACCTTAATAATATTTTTAACTTTTATTACTGCTATCACCAATCCTAAACAACACAGACTCAGAAAAGAAAACTGATAATAGTAAAGCACCTAATAACCTTATTCTTGTACAATCATCACTTTCCCTTGTTACAAGGTTGTTCTATTATTCTCATCATGAGTAAGCTTTTACCTAGCCAAGGGCATTAATTCGGATTCACTCCACGCTGCAACTGAATACTTAGGATCAGCACCATTATTATGCTCTGTTCTAGCTAATTCAGTCGCTAAAGTCTCCTGTAGTTCAATCACCACCACACTCATCATTGGCCTTTCATTTGGATTTCGAGAAACACAAGCCATTGCTATTTCTAGGGCTTTCCATGCGGAGTTAATGTCAAAATTTCCTTCTAACCTTGAGTCAACTATGGCCCTGATATCCCCCGTTGGTATCATGGAGCTAACTCGTTCACTTATGTGACCATTTTCTTCATTCCTTCCCGTTACTGATTGATTTGTGATTATTTCCAAAAGAACAACTCCAAAACTATAAACATCACTTTTCTGTGTCAATCGATTGGAAGAGTGGTAGCTGCAGGAGAAGTCATGAAACCCAAATTAGTTACTCTCTGCGGATTTTGTGATGATAACTCAAATATTCACGTGGAAATGACAGAAAGGGCAATAATTGAAATACTTACTGAGGGTCAAGATAACCAACAGTACCAGCAACAATAGTTGACACGTGAGATCCCCCATCATCTGGGACAACTTTGGATAGACCGAAATCAGATAATTTTGCTTGGAAGTGTTCATCCAACAAGATGTTTGTAGATTTTACATCTCTGTGGATTATAGGAGGCTTGCAACCATTTTGCAGATATTCCAACCCTGATATTAAATTTATAATTACGGCAAACGTGTTAAGTAGGTAAAAGCGAGTTTACAAAAATTCATAATTTGAATTTTACTTTCTAACCTTGGGCTGTATCCACTGCTACACGAAGTCTTTCCTTCCAGCTCAAGAATGGTGATTCATTGTATTTACCTACAGGAACAAGTTCTGTAACTTTCTATACATGTTTGTTTTTGTTCAGTACAAGTTAGTCATACGACTCATACAGTTCTCCAATATTACAAATTCTATATCAACAGTTTCAGAAATGAAATCAAATTTGGAAATTGATTTCAGTAATTTTTAACAAGAAAATAATTTTATTTGGAACCAACCTGAGAGATGTTCTCGTAAGTTCCCTTTAGCCATGTACTCATATATGAGAGCCTTGTTGGTTTCTTCGTTACAGTAACCAATAAGGGATGTCAAATTTTTGTGATGAACTCTGATTAAAAGTTTAACCTGAAAATCAAAATCACAACCATGTTAAACCATATAGGTTTGGTACCAAAATCAGAAACCTAGAGTAAACTGATTAATAACTTACCTCTGCCTGAAATTGTTTATAACCATGAACTGCTGATGGGGAAAGCATTTTCACTGCAACTGGAGTGTTATTGATAAAGCCCAGGTAAACTGTTCCAAAGCCTCCTTTACCAATAATTCTATTGAAATTGTTAGTGATTTGAAGGACATCATTGTATGAATACATTTGACTTTTGCGTGACTGGAGCGAATCATCCTTTTCTGTGGATTGTTGTGAAATCTTATTCTGATGATTTACTGCCACCGAATCTGTAAATTTTTCAAAAATATTTTGAAAATGAATAGCTTAAAATTAACTTTATGGTAAAATGTTAATAGAAAATACGAACTTTCCGTAATTACTTCAGCATTACCTTTTGATTTTTTCCTTTTACAGATCCACAATATTGCAACTGCTATTAGAAGAATTAAAACCCCACTAATTGATACTAGTAGTATGGGTGTAACTATGTTTTTCTTTTTCGTCTCGTTGCATTCACCAGATTCACATAGATTTGGATTTTGACCCACACTACCATGGAAAGAAATCATAGAAAAAATATGTTTCAAGTCTCAGTAAACGTTACAAATAATCCATAATTTAAATACATACTTCAATTTATTTTGCTTGAGCTCAGAAATTTGTGGATCATTTATAAATGAATCTCAAATGCCTTAAATATAAGTAATTAATAATCATCAGCATCATAAGTAACCATATTATGAATTTGAGACCTTTTTGTTAGATTCATACCTTAGTGAGAGAGAACCTTCGTGTGATTTTTCAATAAGTGAAGAGGGAATTGAACCGGAGAGGTCATTCTTCTCCAAGTTTCTAAAAAAAATATCGTTTCTATTATCTGATACAGAGGAAAATATATAGTGTTCCAGTAAATGAAGTAACTTACAAGATCTTCAAGTGTTGCAACTGAATCAGAAAATCAGGAACTTCACCAGTTAAGTTATTGTTAGATAAATCCCTGGAAAACAAATAGCTTAGCTATAGTAAGTATGTTTAAATCTTGATACATGTGCCGAAAGTCAAAAGAATATCTTACAGATAAGTGCATGGCATAATTATAAAAAGATATAACACACCAGTTTTGTCTGGTCTCGTCTATTTTTGGAGTGTGTGAAATAAAAGAAAAACAAAAAAAACTCACAACTTCTCCAACATGATGAGATTTGAGATTGAAGTGTCTATGTTTCCTGACAATCCACTTGAAGATAAATTCCTGTTTTGTCAAAGAATAGTTATATTTATATACAATGTCATATGAGTTTTATAAAGCAAAAATAGAAATTTGGGCAGGAAGACTTACAAAGTTGTGATTCTTGGGACCTCATTGTCGCCATAAGTACAGTTCAAACCATCCCACAAGTAGGTTGCAGGGGCGCATGGATCACCTTGCCAATCTCTTTTCACTCCATAAACTGACTTGATTCTTGTAATCGCATCAACTTTTTTCAAATAAAAATTTAAAAAAGAAAAAAAAATAGTTCAGACCACTTGCAGTTGTGCGTGAACTAATTAGAGAAATGGATTTGAGATATATGAGAAATTTTAATCTCTTTCTCCGCATACCATCTCCTTGGTACGTACCTGATTGATGGGATTCTATTAATCTGTAAGATTCGATGGCATTGATGATTGGAGGTAGGGTTGAATTTTCGGTCCTCTCCAGGGAAAATTTAATTTCTTTCCCGCTGAGGCCTGTCGGGCCACCTATACTGTTGCCGCCCATGTACAGCGGAGAACAATTTGCATACCATAATTTTCCGTTCAACATGACGTTGAATCTTCTTGTCTGATTGGTGGTTAACACTTGAACATCCATGAAGTGCATGTAAACATAGAATTGATCAGTTTCGTTTTCTGGCTCCCAGCTTATTACCAACGGAGCATTAGCATTTACAGCTGTAACTGCAGTGCTCATCACAATAGCTGGCGGGTGGTATTCGGACTCGGTGATTATAATCTTATCAGAGATCGAAACACTTAATTTTGTCGAATCATTGATGTCGCTAGCTTCCCAGTAACGATCATAACGATCGTCCTTGTACCTGAGAGAAACCAAAATTAGTCCTTGTACCTGAGAGAAAAAGTTCAATCCAAAAGTAGAGTTCACCTGTAGCTTTTGTTTGAACCTAAATCCCACCGCCTTTGAGTTTCCCACGATCCAGATTGAACATAAAGATTATCTGTCAAAGTTCTCAGTTCTATGGCTGATATAAATGGTGTTCCAAGGCCTGTGTCAACCAGACAGATTTGTACATAGTCTTGTGTAGGTACATGTATGATCTCATTGTATTGGAAAATGGATGCATTGTGTATAGTCACTGTATGCCAGAAGTTAGGTCCCAGAAGAAGACCAAATTTTGGTGTCTTATTCAGCCCATCATAATTTCCGTACAAATAAACAGTCCGGATAAGATACTTAGAGTTTATTGTGATGTTTATTTTGTAGCAGTTGCTTCTTCCTTCAGGGAAGCTTCTCACATTCCACATCTGTTGCTGAGACATCCCTTTGAGATCAGATGCTATTGACTTGCTCACACCAGTAGTTATGAAATTTGCATCTGAAATGTAATCTATGCCTGTGGACTCTTCAGTATATTTCTCATCGGCACTAGCTCCGCAGTCTATGCTGATGAAACCTAAAACATAAAAAAATATGCTTATGAACAATGGGAATTGAGACTTCAGCTAAAATTATGATAAAATGAAGTTCATGTTTTCCATCATCAAACCTGCTTGGTTCTGAGCTTGAATAAGTAAACCACATAGAGAAGCAATGAAGAAAGTCACCAACACTCTGTAGGGTGACAGATATACGAGCACCATATTTTTAAACTTTTACCTGACAAAGAATTGTGGTTAGCTTACAGAGAAGACGTTTTATTTTTTTTTAATTTTTTTTACAGAAATGAATGTTTAATTCTCAATTGCATATTTCAAAATAAATTTTCATACTAACATTTAAAATATTTACATCTAACCAGATTTAAAAAGAGTGATGATATATATACTGACAATTATTAACCAGATTATATAATTGCAGAGAAAAATAATTTTTTATTAAAATAAAGAATTTTAAAATTATATTGATAAATTGATTGTGAATCTCAATTTACAATTTTCTCATTTAACAAATCTAACTCAAACAAAGAGTACTTTCAATTGGCTGAAATTCAAAATAACTAAGTCGGGACCCAACTCAAGGTTTTTTTTTATTTGTTTGTTTAATTAAGTTTTAAATACTTTATAAATTTAAATATATTTTTGTTGAGTTTTTATTAACAATTTTTTTTATTTTTTAAGTATCTGCATTTGTAAAAATAAAAATTATTCTAAGAATAATTTTTTTTAATATAGACTCAGTTAAAAACACCTAAATTATAAGATGGTTAAAATTTAATTAAGTTAATACACTCAACAGGCTCACGCTATCTAACCAAGTTTAATTTTTTTATCAGTAAAAAAATAAAATAATAATATGGAGTATTTTAGAATATCTCAACCCTAATATATCACATCTTAAAGCAAATACAAGTTTAATTAATTACTCTCTTTTTTAAACGATAAATAATCAACTCTTAAGACTCTAAGTAGCTTAAATTTATTTTTATAATATTTATTATTTTATCTAATAAAATAATTTAACCTGTATTCAAAATTTTATGAACTACCATCGTGGTAAATGTTTAGTTGCAACAACTACTTATAAAAGTTATAATCTTTCTAATTGGTAAATGACCATGTTTAAAAATTAGTAATATATATCTAAGTTTACACTTACTATGCTACTCGTTAAAAATATATATCTAAGTAATATTTTTTTGTGAAGAACAACAAATAAATAAAAATATGTCCAAATAACATAGTAAGTGTAAACTAGAAGAAGTAGATTAGTGAATCTTATTCTCATGTTTTTTTTTTAATGAGTAATAAACAATATATTAAATAAAGAAAATAAATAAAGTAATGAAGACTAGCATGGCTACTCCAACTCATAAATTTTTTTAATATTTATTCTCAACATGTAACTTTTTTTTTGTCTCAAGTTACTGACAGAAGTAGTTAATATATGTGAAGCTTAGGTGATAAATTAAGTTAGCTTGGTCAAAATCACACGTACTTTTGAGTTTAGTAAGTAATTTGAAGATTATGACTACTGCATTTAAGACATGTATGCATAAAAGAGAGGAGACGAACAACATGTATGCATTTAAGAAAAAGAAGTTGTGAATGAAAATAAGGCATAATAGAAAGACACCGTGTAATTGCTTGGGAAGGTGTTTCTCTGCAGCTACTGTGATATCCCTGCAAGGTATGTTTTTGGTGGATGAATAATGGAGTTGGAGAGTATTTAATATGGTTATCATGAAAACTATTTGACTATGACCATTTTCTAGTATGTCTCAAATACAAATAAAATAACTGGGAATTTTACTCCCTCGTGGACCATGGACAAGTCAATATTATATTAAGAATATTTCTTCAAATTATTAAGTGGAAATGCTTGAAGAATACACATTAATATTCACTCATTAATAAAACTACTGAATGGTGCCCTGCTCCCTAGAAAAATCCTAAAAAATTGACTTAATAAATTAATACGAAAGTTCATTGTCAAAAAGTGGAGAAAAAGACAATTTTCCTGTCCATATAAGCCCATCACTGATTGAATGGGATGGATTAACATTTTAATTTGTTTGACTAAGGCACTCTTTCGGTCTATTTTTTAGACAAAAAAAATTGACATGTTTAATTTCCTCGTCCATATGTAATATATTATGTGAAAAATGTAATATAAAAAGGATTTCTTTACTATAATAACCATATTATAAATTTATATATATAATTAGAAGTGTTTTTACAAAGAGTCTAGAAAATATTTCTCTTTTAAGCAAAATGCGTTAACTTCTCGGATCTTCTTAACTTTTTGAGTTGGACTCTCGGATAACTCCGACTTCAAGTTGGACCTAAGGTTGGCAAGCTTCCTAAGTTGAGCTGGATCAACTGGATCTTTTCGGTTTCTCCTCTCGATCTCCTCTCACGGTTGGAAGTGTGTACACTTGCAAGACGCTTCGATGCTAGAGTCAGAATCAGTTCGACTATACATACCTCTTAAATTGATGTCCTATTTATAGTGTTTTCTTACTGGGTCCAAAATCTATTTAGACTTTTCTTTTTGTACCTAATATCTTTTTAAATACACATCTATTAATTTAAAGCTTATCATTATGGACTTCCCTGCAATAACTTATCATTATGACTTTATTTATTAATATATATTTTCTACATTTAACTTTTCGACTCGATCTTTCGATTTGACTTTTCGGTCAAACATTTTGGTTTTAGCCTAACAGTAAAAAAAAATTTATTACTCGTATTTTATACTAAAATAAACTTCCCTACTAAATATTATAAGTGTATATCTCTACTTGTTACAAAACTTTATGTAAGTTTGGTTCTCATCAAAATATTATACTTTGTATTTCTTATTATATCTCATTATGAATTAGTGAAGTAAAATTCTAAATTTAATTGAAAAAAAAGTATAAAATATGCATACAATTTCATCTAAAACTTTCTCTAAACTATGGTTCTGATATCCGCCGTTGATATGGTGCGGAGTTATGCTTAACTGACTTGATATTTGTAATCTTATCAACTTTTTTTCGAATGCAAAAGAGGGGAAGAAGTTAGTTATTAAGTTCATCTACAATAGTGAAAACCAAATAAATGGATTTAAAAAATGAAAAATACCATCTCCTTGGAGTGTTTCAGGTTCTGTAAGTCTATTACTCTGTAAATTTCAAGGGCACTGATGATGGAATTTATTTAATTTCTTTTCCACTGACAATCTCCGTTAAGTGCATGTAAACATATAATTCCTCTGTTTCATCTTCTGGCTCCCAGCTTATTACAACGGAGCACTACCATTTGCTGGTGTAACTGCGGTGCTCATGGTAATAGCTCCCGGTTGGTAATCGCCCTGATTTAAAGAATCATCTGGAATCAATTATTGCTGTCCCAGGGAACCAGAAACGATCATAAATATGACCGGGAAGCCCATTGTTAAAGTTTACGAAAATTCTTTAAGAGTCATATTGATGTTCTGAATTATGGGATGATATTATCGAGAAATCAGTCACATACTGATTAACTGAAAGATATTAAATATATTTTTAAATATACCAACATACTCATTTACTAATATATATCTCCGTAAATCAGGAATCACGTCACATATCAGTGAACAACTGTCCATCACAACAAGGGTCTATGATTGAACATTATCAATTGTTTTCATCAGTTTACAAATGTACACTCTTTATACAGAGTACTTATTGGATTGTTAGAGTATCTTTTTCAGATCAGTGAACACTAGCAATTGAAAAAGAAACAAAGAGACAACCGATACGTGAGCAATTATACAACAAATCTCAGTTACTATTTAAGTCTACTTTACCTATATAGGTACACTTTTATGTTACAGCAATTAGTTAATGAGGATTCTGCATGTGTAAATCATAAGCAGGAAATGAAGAAGAAAGAAGAAGGTAGTAGTGCAGTGATATGATCTGAATTTCTGCTGCTCCAACATTTAGAAGATGTTGAGCAGTATGGGGTGACTAGGTCAGAAAGAGGAAAAATTGGGTGTGTGACTAAATGGAATGTTCCACCACTGACTCCAGTCAATGGTAGCATGCTTTGACCTAACCTTATAATGCACCAAAACCATTTAACACTCTCATTCCATCCAGGGTCTCTGCCGTTCAGTAGAAGCAGAACCACGTGATTGGACATTTCAGCAGAAGCCGAGGTGGAAAATCATACTACTTCTATATATATATATATTTTTTTTTTGTAAATATTGTAGAGGATAAAATAAAATTATTTTGTTCTTAAACTAAAGTTTATTAATTGATAAGCTAATTTTGTTAAAAAAATCATATCACTTTTCAAAAATTTAATTTGAATATAATTAACTAATTTTAGTTTTTTTTAAAGACTTTCATTTACTCCAACCACAGTAGTCACCTTAGTAGAGTTTGTGACTATTTCAAAGTCTTCGAATTATATCTCTTTTGAAGAATATGAAGTCTAACCTTAAAAGTTGGAGATAATATCTTCAAGGTATTTTAAAAATATGATAAGCATTAATTATTTATTATCTCTATATGAAGAAGCGTATATAAAGAATATATAAAAGGAACTTTTGAAGAAGAAAAAGACAAGCAAATGGAGAAGAGCAACATAAAGAATGATTGAGAGAATAGATATTCGCCATAGTCTGAGATTAGAAATCCTAATAAGATGTTAGAGAGACTCTTTGTATTCCATCCTTCTTGAATGAGATTAAGTATTATCCTCACAGAGTGAGAAAAACAAATATTACAAATATTGTAATCATACTTTAATAGTGGAGTCATTTTCTATATTAGGTTTCGTGGGTTTTATTTCTCAAGTTGAGAAGGTTTTACCACGTTAAAAATAAAAATTCTCGGTGTCATTATCTATTTTCATTTATCTTTTATCTTATATCTTTCCACAAGTGTCCATCTTGTATCTACACTAAAAAGAAAGAATTAGTTTTGATTTTCTCAACAATTCTCCATTATTGTTGTTTCAAATGCTCATCTCCGATATCATGTCTTGTTTTAATTCATTATTATTATAGTCTATGAAACCAAGTTGAGTATTAAGCTCCCTCCAATATCAATCCCTATTTGGATGGTAAAATATCCTTGTTTTCGGTTGCATATACTTCAACAAATAAAGTTGAATTTGTACATGAAACATCAAGCAGATAAAAGACATTGAGATCTTGAGTTTGATGTTGGCGATTTGTTCCTAGTAAAATTAGAGCCTTACAGACAACATTTTGTTGCCTTAAGGAGCATCCAGAGCTCAGTATCCGTTATTTTGGTCCCTTTGAAGTGTTAGCTAGAATTGGAGTGGTTGCTTCTAAGTTGAAGCTTCCTACCACTGACAGAATTCATCCACTGTTCCATGTGTCTTGCCACTTACTACAATGAGATCTTAAGTTTGATGTTGGTGAAGCCTTATAGACAACATTTTGTTGCCTTAAGGAACATCTAGAGAGTTAGAGTTCAATAAGAAGTGAATTTTAAGTCTTGTTTTCAGTTGCATATACTTCAACATTGAATTTGTATAAGGCTCAAGAGTACATGAAACATCAAGCTGATAAAAGACATTGTGAGATCTTAAATTTGATGTTGGTGAGGCTAGATGTAACGGAAAAGTAGTTGCCCCAAAAGATCACATGAAACGCGATCAACAAGGAAAGGGGCAACAGAAAAGAAAAGCGTGAGAGGTAAGAGAGAGAATGGACTTTTCAAGGACTATGTGCTCTAAGAGGGATTATTGTGTGGTATGATTCTTCTACTTTCTCATCTTTTCCTCTCTCTCTATGGTTTCCATTTCTTTTCTATTTGAAATATTTGTTGTTACTGAACGAGGTACTATGATATAAGCTTAATCAACTTGATCGTGGATGTTGCTATGAAATTTTCTCTTCTTTAATGCACTGAGACATTAATCCTTTATGATCATATCATATTTGTAAACAACCACGTTATACAATATATAGTGTATTCTTCACATTATCAAAGCATTTAAGGAAAAAGAAAAATAATAATAACACTGGTTTTTCTCAAATCCATCATGTGGCCCTCAAAAGCATAGATTCAAACAAGTGAGTGAATGAGACATTTATACAAATATCTCTGCATAAAGGTAGGAAGAGAGTAAAAGTTCTTGTGTGCGTAGCTTATTCATTTCATTCACTCTTTTTTTCCATCATCGAACACACTTTATCAAGTTATTTTACCTAGCGAGAGGTATGAGTTCGGTGCTGAAATTCAGATTGACCTGTTCAACTGACTCTGCACTACTGTTAGGTTTTGTTCGAGCTGCTTCGGTTGCTAAGGTCTCCTTTAGTTCAAACACTATCACACTCATAATTGGTCTTTGGTTGGGACGTAGAGAAACACAAGCCATTGCTATTTCCACGGCTTTCCAGGCTGAGTTAATGTCAAAATCT
>Ga0123341_1002534_pt1 | contig 15090 bp, 5 predicted proteins | sample Turbeapinknodule_FD_89959 | JGI IMG/M metagenome (GOLD analysis project Ga0123341, IMG submission 89959) | Root nodule microbial communities of legume samples collected from Mexico - Turtle bean Mexico pink nodule | ecosystem: Host-associated > Plants > Roots > Nodule | place: Mexico: Nepantla... | reverse complement strand
TTTCAAATACGACATAAGGAAGGTTTTGAAAAATCTAGCAATTTATGTAATTTATGAGAAAAATTACGTGTAAAAATTCCCCGGTGAGCTTACCTAACTTCATACCACAATTCTACAATAAGATTTACCAAATGGATCTACCACACATTCCTCAACATCGGTCCTTGCAATCAACCTCACAATTCTCTCACCACACATCACTTTTTTATCAACATCTCCTCTTTTAAACCACATACTACTACACTTACAACAAGAAGACAAATTTTACTAATATTTCAACTTTAGATGATAAATTTAAACAGTATCTATTATTTAACACCTTATTAAAATAAGATTATTTTTATGGATCCAACTCGATTAAACAGTTGCAAATGTTGCAGAAAGATATATCACACATAAATTGAATGAAAAATCTATCATTTAAAAAGGAAAAGATCAAGAAGCCTACTTGATCAAAGGCAGTGACTTAAGAAATTGTTGCAAAGGTAATTTCTTCTTAACGTTATCTTGTTTTATACAAGGACATGATACTTTGGAGTTATTTATTTGTCGGTTATAAGTTATAAGTATTTATTGTTTGGGACAGTGAAGAATGTCGCCACAAAGATGATCTAAAACGGCATGTGAGAGACCCACACAAACCTTTCTTTCCAATTAATTGTCAACAGATAATCATAGCAACCTTCCCCATTACGAATCTCTGCTCAAGGATCATTATATGCTTATCATTTTGATTGTTAACAAATAATATTGAATGTTTCCCAAGCAAAGTGGTAGCAGTACATACCATCATGGATGTGCAGTTGGTATATCAAAATATAGTTCTTATAGAGTGAGTGCTAATCAAACTCTCCAACCCATATAATTGCTTTTCAGAGATCATTATATGACCACAATTGAAGCTTCTTGTAGCTTTTAAAACACATTCGTTGGTTCGGTGAGCCTTATTGGTCCCTAGTCAAGTGTTAGCTTTCAATCAAGACTTCCAATTTTTGTTTTTTGTTTTAATTTTGATTACATATTTGAGTAATTTTTATCGACAAAAAAAGGCTAAGTTGTTATTTTCCCAAAAAAATGGCTAAACCCATACATTTTTTTGACAAATATATGCAATAGTATTAGTTATTACGAATTATACTTTAAGCCTAACTCAATTTCATAAAATCGGAGATGTGGTTTGCAGTCACTTAAATACAATGAAATATTTTCATCTTTAGTTGATGTGAGATCTCCAATATACCCCTCACGCCGAGAATGACAGCTCGTGCGTGAGATAACATATTATGGGTGGTCGGATAACGATCCGATAGCGGATGACACAATAGGTCCAACAAACACTTGTTAAGATAAGTTTTAAATGACTCTAATACTATATTAAAAAGTAAACTTTAAGCCTAATTCAACTCCATAAAATTGGTTCATGGAATGAAATTTACACTCACTTAAATACATTAAAATATTCTCCCATCTCTAATTGTTGGTGTGAGATCTCCAACATTAGTGATTATAAATTCAAGAACGTTGCATGTCGAAACAAAGATATAAGGGAGATGAACCATACTCCAGATATATACAAGTAGGTGTTTGGTAGGATACAAGTCTGTCTGTCACATTTTCATTTGATAAAGATATTGTAAGTTTTTCTATAGCCTAAAGTCTTTATTTCTCTCTTACTGTTTAGTGGCCACAAAACCTCACTTCATTTATTGAGTACTTTTTCTTCACCACAATTATGAAACTTGTTATAAAACACGAAGGAACCCACTAAAAAAGGCACAATAGGCTGGGATTAATTAAATTCATTACCAAACCTAATATCAATTTTTATATGATGTCAAAGTTTGGTCATGTTTTCTCCTTATTTTTCACTTTACCGTTCATTCTGGTATTAGATAGGACAATATTATGTTATATTTTATGCAAATTAAATGATAATTCTTGTAACTAAATAACTATTGCACCAAATAGTCATAATAATGTTATTACTATGAGTAAAAGAATCAAATTATATATAAATTGATAAGAATGCAAATTCATTCAATAATGTCTTTTATTTTATGAAAACACCTCTTTATGTCAAGAGGTAGGTAGCTAGAGTTTATGATACAGCAACACGTGGATAGGAAGTCGAAATCGAAAGTGAGAGAAAAAAAATGCAACTCATACATTTGATTATTTATTTATTTATTATTGTACGGGAAATTTTATTTAAAGGTGAATTGTTTTAATACCAAAAATCTGATTCCTAAAAATACTATATACAGGAATATTTCTAGTTGGTATTTAATATTTTAAGAAAAAATAAAAAAATTATTTAACAAAATATATATATATTTTTTATAGAAAGTAGGTTCTATTAATTGGTGAGATAGAATTTAGTGGTGTTGTATGTATTAAAAGTAAACTAACCTTAAAAAGAAATTGTCACAAACATGGCACATTAAATAGTATAGTACATGACATGCACATGCAGATGCTGGTGTACCACAAACAGAATAGAGAAGATTGAAGAAGAGAGTGGGTGATTTGATTTGATTTGATGAATTGAATTATTGGAGATTTGGGAGTTTCTTGTCTTCTTTCTGCACCGCTACTTTCAAGTTTCATAAATTGCCCACTGCCCTTGTCTGTTTCCATTACTCTACCTGAAAGCGAAACATATGATATTTAACTCCTTTTCTTCACATTTTGTTGAAAATATACACCACCAATACATATACTATACGTGTTTGATATCAAATCTTAATTATAAAAATAATTCATAATATATAATAATATATAATTATATATAAATCTTATTTTATAAAATTGAATTTAACTTTTATTTCTTAAGATGATATGATAATTATTTTTAGTCTATTATAGTGAGTGTTCACTGCATTAATAAGACCATCTACTATCAAGCTACTTATTATATAGTCTTACGTACGAGTTAACTACTTTAATGTAATATGATATTTTAAAGATTGCACATTAATTAGAGATAAAAATATTTCATAATATACAAACACAAATATTAATTTATAAGTTAGTTTTATATCTTACTTTATAAGTTAATTTTACACTAATACAAAATATCAAAACAACGATTCCATATAAAGACTATTAGTAAAAAACTGTCGCTAAAAAAAGACAATAACAAACAGTTTTAACGACAGTTTCATGAAAAACCGTTGTTAAAAATAATTGTGGGATACTTGAAAGAACCGTTGTTAATAATATTATTACTATTTCACTTACATTAATTATTATTTTTACTTTTTATCATTTTTTAACATTTACGGATAATTCATATTCAAACAGCCGTGTTCTGTTCTGCATTATAAGATGTTCTTAGAAAAATGAATGGCAACAATTATAAGCAGAGGCATTATTTGGGATTTGGCCCTCCCTCTTGCGATATGCAATTAATAACATGTTGACTTATTGGTTTTTCAATCTACACTCATTTTTTTCCAAAAGAATAAGATCACACCAACTCCATGTTGTTTGTGATGAACTAATAATGGTATCTATTAAGGTTATTTTGTAATTGAAATTGATGTTCCAGTTAAGCCTGATGACCAGTCATTTAAATGGTTAATATACTAATTTACATTCAATTAAAGAATCTCTAGAAATAAAATTACAATAATTAAATAGTACTAAAAGTATACTATCGTAAATTAATGATATTATTCTTTTTAAATATTTTTATAATTTTCAATAAAATAATGCATAAAAACTAAATATATAATATTATTTTACTGAATAAAAAAACTAGTCTTTTCGATTCGTAAAGCGGTGGATTAAACGAGTTATGTGTTACCTAGACAATTTAAACATTATTGTTTTATTTTTTTTATGATAGTATCGCAGCAATTAACCTGTTAAATTTTTTAGTGCTGTTACTTATAATGGTAGAGGATAATACTAAATAATAGTAAAGTGAATTTCATTTTATTAAAAAGTTGTATGAGGTGGGTTGGAAATGAAAAATCCCCTTTCTCTATTATAATTGAGGTGGGTTGGTTTCTACCATAGGTTTGATTAAATTGATTTACAAGTTAGAAATAATTTTGACAACTCTAACCATTTTTTATTAACGTCATTAATAAAATTTAGCTCACGTATAAATTTATGTTATTTTTATTTTGATTTATAAACAAATATCTAGTTACCAAACCATAACCTTAATTCCACACTTTTCACCTTCGAAGAAATTTGTGACCCTAAATCACAGAGTGTAATCCTTGGGTTGAAGAAATTTGTGCATTAATAAATCATGTGAACTTTTGGCATTGTTAAAGGATTCACTGTGAAAAGTAGGTGAAAATAGTTGCTATAGCCACAATTTAAAGGGATATGGTGGAATCGTGTACTAAAATAGAAACAAAGTATTATTTAGAGGGATTAAAATGAAAATAATAAGTACATTGAAATAAAAACTAAATCAAGTAATGTGTGATATCATATGCTTAGACAGACTTTTATTGATGAGTGGTGATATGTTAATACTACAAACAATAGAAAATATTTACTTTATAAATCAATAAAATAATATTTTAATTATATTTAATTTATTTTTATTTTTAAATATTATTATATTATTATAATATGGTGTTAAGTATATGTTTTTATCATTTATAGTATCAAATAAATCTTATTGTTTATTGATTACTTCAATAACTAGGTAATTAGCAGCTAAAATTAAAACAAAAATTGAATACTAGGTGGATTGTTTTAAAAAATATTTTCAAAAGAACTAAAACAAAACATAATTATATTAGAAAATGTAAAAAATATACTTAGATATATTGCATGAGTAGCAGCCCCCGTAACCGCAGCCAAAGGATTTATTTGTAAACCTGACGACTCATATTTGACTTTGCTCATATTTGTATCTTCTTCCTATGTTTTAATGATGTTATTGTTTCATTAAGGTTGTAGTTTTACTTTGAATGAATGTTGATGCACGTGTATGAGTGTTGAGCAAACATATTCTGTGGTAGCAGCCTCTTGTAAACACAGCAAGTTTTAGAGACTATCTGGTTAACATGCTGAATTTCCTTTTCTCTTCCATTAATTCGCTTTCTAGAAGTGACAACTTGTTCCTCACTTCCCTATTCTCTTTTACACCCTGTAATAAGCACAACCTTTAGAAAAATAAAATGTTCTTCGTGGACTTTAGGAACGTGCATTACGTGTGTCTCACGATATCAATAGGAGATAGACTAGGAGGGAGAATAAACTAACACACAAATGCTTCTCTTTCATTCATCAACTTCTTTTTTGTGGCAGGGCCAACAAACAGAACCAAACAAGTTTGGAGAAATCTAGCACCCAAATTATATTAAACAAATAAAAGCTCTAGAGAGATGATGCAGCTAATCTAGAAGGCTATTTAAAAGTCAAAAACGTTTTTATTCATGATTTTTATAAGCTGAAGGCACAAAAAGAGACAAATTATAATCCCCACGAGTGGCTCCAAGACCGCTGTGGCCAAATTCTATGGAATTATTTGGATTTCTTACTTCACCGTCACCACTTTGTATATCTCCTATGTTTTTCGTTCTAATGTCGTATTCCAACTTTTTTTTTATTATCCATGCTTTTCATTCATTTAAATAATGTTTTCCTCGTTTTCAATTTAAAATATTGATTTCCCTTTTTCTCTAAAAATAAAATCATCGTGATTTGTTTTGGGCCGAAACTCGCAAAAGTAACTTTTTATGTAATTTAACAGGGTGTAGATATTGGCCCAAGCATTTGGGTGGTTGAAAGGTATTCCGATGAAGCCCATTGTTAATAAAGATATGGAAGAGGGAATAATGGTGTCGGTGATAATCGTGTTGCATGGGCGTGAGTGCCGCTTCTGTAGTGAGCCAGCTCCTCCGCAAGGAAAACCTGAATCCACAGCAACAGCCCCAAACCAACGAAGTGATCAAAACAATCCTCACTTACCTCAAAGCGGGTCGCATCCGAAAGGCGACTTCCATTCTCTTCGCCTTCCCAAAACCCTTTCCATACTCTCTCTATGCCCTCTTCTTCCGCCTATGTACCTCCCATCGCGCCATCGTCGAGGCTCGCAAGGTCGAGTCCCACTTGCTCACTTTCTCCCCCAATCCCCCCGTCTTCCTCTTAAACCGCGCCATCGAGTCTTACGCCAAATGCCAATGTCTACGCGACGCCCGCGAACTGTTCGACGAAATGCCCCGACGAGATGGCGGCACTTGGAACGCTCTCATCACTGCTTACTCCCGATCGGGTTTCCCCAACCAGGCTTTTTCCTTGTTCCTGTTGATGACTAGGTCCGGTTTTTGGCCCTCTGAGGTTACTTTTGCTAGCGTTCTTGCTTCTTGTGCTGCTGCTTCTCAGCTTCCTCTTTCCAAGCAGGTTCATGGGCTGGTCACAAAGTTTGGCTTTTGTGGCAACGTGATACTCGGGAGTTCACTTGTTGATGTGTATGCCAAGTGCGGGGTTATGGTTGATGCTCGCAGGATGTTTCATGAGATTCCGCAGCCTAATGCTGTCACTTGGAATGTGATCGTGAGGCGTTATCTTGATGCCGGTGATGCAAAGGAAGCGGTTTTCATGTTCTCGCGGATGTTTTCCACGGCGGTTCAGCCGATGAATTTTACTTTCTCTAACGCTCTTGTTGCTTGTTCCAGCGTGTCTGCGCTCCGGGAGGGGATGCAGATTCATGGGGTGGTTGTGAAGTTAGGCCTCCAAGAGGATAATGTCATTTCGAGTTCGCTTGTAAACATGTATGTGAAGTGTCACAAGCTGGAGGATGGTTCTCGGGTTTTTGATCTGCTTGGTTCGAGAGATTTGGTGTCTTGGACTTCCATTGTTTCGGCGTATGCAATGAGTGGGAAAACTTTGGAGGCAAGAAAGCTTTTCGATAAGATGCCTGAACGGAATGTGGTTTCATGGAATGCAATGTTAGCGGGATATGTTCGGTGCTTTGAATGGTCTGAGGCGTTAGATTTTATGTATCTCATGCTTGATAGGATTAAATATGTGGATCATGTTACACTCGGTTTGATGTTAAATATTTCTGCGGGTATTTCGGATCATGAAACGGGGAAACAGATTCATGGATACACCTACAGACATGGCTTCCACTTGGACATTAGGGTTAGCAATGCCCTTCTTGACATGTATGGTAAGTGTGGGAACTTGAACATGGCCAGGGTTTGGTTTAACCAGATGAGTGATTGGCGTGACAGGGTTTCCTGGAATGCTTTGTTGGCTAGCTATGGCCATCATCAGTTAAGTGAACAGGCGTTAACAATGTTTTCAGAGATGCAGTGGGAGACAAAACCAACCAAATATACATTTGGAACCCTTTTGTTAGCATGTGCAAATACCTTTGCTCTTCACCACGGTAAACAAATTCACGGATTCATCACTAGACATGGATTTCAGATAGATACTATAATGAGAACCGCTCTGGTTTACATGTACTGTAAATGCCGTTGTCTTGGGTATGCTATTGAGGTTCTCAAGGGAGCAGTTTCTAGGGATGTGATAATTTGGAATACCATAATTTTGGGATGTTGTCACAATCATAGGGGTAAAGAAGCGCTTGAACTTTTTGCGATGATGGAAGCAGAAGGCGTCAAGCCAGACCATGTGACCTTAAAGGGCATTCTGCTTGCTTGCGTTGAAGAAGGCCTAATTGAGTTTGGCACAGAATGCTTCAAGTCACTGAGCAGTAAATACCATGTCCTGCCTCGGCTGGAGCATTATAACTGCATGATTGAACTCTACATTCGGCATGGATCCCTGCATGAGCTTGACAATTTTATGAGGACAATGACCATTGAGCCCACACTTCCAATGTTGGAGAGAGTTCTTGATGCTTGCCAGAAAAATGAGTGGGCAAGATTGGGAGAATGGATTACAGAAAAAATTAATGCATTCAAATATTAATTAATTTCAACTTGTATGTATTGCAGCAGCGAGGGGAGAGGATCTTTGTGTACTAATCCACAAACTTATTGGAGAACATTTTTATTAGAAAAGAGTTAAAAAGATTTCTTCTAAACTTTGGAATCATCCAATTATATTTTGAAATAAAGCGTTAAAAATCTTAAAAGTTGATACTCTTATTTTGAAATTATCAGATCGAATGACCTTATATCATTTGGAAAGAATTTTTAAAGATCTAATTGTAAGTTTTGAAACGAGATTTAATGAGCTTTCTCATTATAAGTTTATGCAAGTTGAAAAAGTTGAAAAAAAAAAAAATACAAGGAAGTTAACTTTTGTTTCGTCTAGTTGCCTGTTTTTCACGTTATATTCATCTGAATAACTTATAAACCATATTTTTTTTAAAAGAAAACCTAAAAGTCTTATACTTTGTCTTTATAAAACCTTTTTATTTTAAATGAAGGAATTATAATTTTTAACTAAATGGTTGTCAAATCCACCTCCGTCTAGATTCTACTTACCAGTTTTAATAATATGAAAACAGTATTAGATAAAATAAAAGTATAATATGAAAACAGTATTAGATAAAATAAAAGTATTTTGAAAATATTTATTTTATAAATAAATTACGTGAGAATTAATTATGATAATATAAATACCTTAACTAATAAAAGAATATTTAAATATTATATTATTATAAGAATTGTGGTAATATGATTACACTTCCATATGTATCATGCTACCTTATATTACAAAGAAAGTGAATACAATGGTATGGAATTGCATGGTCTGGCACGAACGCTTCAGTCCTGGTCTACCATCAGTGAAGGGAGGCAACTCCACGTGGCATTCCTTAAAACCGGCATTCTGAATTACTCCGTCACCGTCGCAAACCGTCTTCTTCAGCTATACACCCGCTGCGGTTTTCTCCGTGATGCGTCTCACTTGTTCGACGAAATGCCCAGTACAAACTCTTTCTCTTGGAACACCCTCGTCCAAGCACATCTCAACTCAGGCCACACCCACAATGCCTTCCACTTGTTCAATGCCATGCCTCACAAGACTCACTTCTCATGGAACATGGTCGTTTCCTCATTCGCCAAGTCCGGACACCTCCAACTAGCCTACTCACTATTCAATGCCATGCCCTCAAAGAACCACCTTGTCTGGAATTCCATAATTCATAGTTATTCCCGACATGGGCATCCTGGGAAAGCGCTTTTCCTCTTCAAGAGAATGAACTCTGACCCTGCACAGATAATGTACCGTGATGCTTTTGTGCTGGCCACTGTTCTCGGCGCTTGTGCTGACTTGCTGGCTCTCAACTGCGGGAAACAAGTTCATGCACGTGTTTTCGTTGATGGTCTTGGGTTGGATCTTGACAGGGTTTTGTGCAGCTCGCTGATTAACTTGTACGGGAAGTGTGGTGATTTGGATGGTGCTGCTCGCGTTATTAGTTCCGTGAGGGAAGTGGATGAGTTCTCTTTGTCAGCTTTGATATCTGGTTATGCAAATGCTGGCAGAATGAGGGAGGCGAGAAGGGTTTTCGATATTAAGGTTGATCCATGTGTTGTGCTGTGGAATTCGATTATTTCGGGTTATGTGTCCAACGGTGAGGAGATGGAAGCAGTGAATCTTTTCTCTGCAATGCTTAGGAATGGTGTGAAGGGAGACGTGTCTACTGTTGCTAATATTTTGAGTGCAGGCAGTGGTTTACTTGTTGTAGAACTTGTTAGGCAAATGCATGCCTACGGTTTTAAAGCTGGGGCGACTCATGATATTGTGGTTGCTAGTGCTCTGATTGATGCCTACTCCAAATGTCAAAGCCCTTGTGAAGCTTGCAGGTTGTTTAGTGAGCTCAAAACTTATGATACCATTTTACTTAATACTATGATCACTGTGTATTCCAATTGTGGAAGGATAGAAGATGCCAAATGGATTTTTAATACGATGCCTAGGAAAACCTTAATTTCATGGAATTCAATCCTAGTTGGCCTAACTCAGAATGCGTGTCCAAGTGAAGCGTTAGATGTTTTTTGTCAGATGAATAAGCTGGACTTAAAAATGGACAAGTTTAGTTTTGCTAGTGTTATCAGTGCTTGTGCCAGCAAATCATCTCTTGAACTTGGTGAGCAGGTATTCGGTAAAGCTATTACCATTGGACTCGACTCCGACCAGATTATTTCTACCTCCCTTGTTGATTTTTACTGTAAATGTGGTTTTGTTAAGATAGGGCGTAAAGTTTTTGATGGAATGGTAAAAACTGATGAAGTCTCGTGGAACACAATGTTGATGGGGTATGCCGCAAATGGACATGGAATTGAAGCATTGACACTCTTTAGCGAAATGAGGTACTGTGGTGTCAAGCCTTCTGCCATTACTTTTACTGGAGTTCTTTCAGCCTGTGATCATTGTGGTCTGGTTGAAGAAGGAAGATATCTGTTCCACACAATGAAACATAACTATAATATAAATCCTGGCATTGAACATTACTCTTGCATGGTTGATCTTTTTGCTCGAGCTGGATGCTTCGAGGAAGCAATGGATCTTATGGCAGAGATGCCTTTTCAAGCTGATGCAAACATGTGGTTGTCAGTATTGAGAGGCTGTATTGCTCATGGAAACAAAATTATTGGCAAGACGGCGGCAGAGCAAATCATTCAGCTTGATCCTGAAAATTCAGGTGCTTATATACAATTATCTAACATACTTGCATCTTCTGGGGATTGGGAAGGGTCAGCACTAGTAAGAGAACTGATGAGAGACAAGCATGTTCCGAAAATTCCTGGTTGCAGTTGGGCAGATTGTTAATATTAACCAATCTGAGGAGGACAATTCTGGATAGAAAAAGCTTGGAACCACGTTACCGTCCAAAGTTTTTTGGCCTATATTCAGCTGACTTACTGATTTCAAGAGACTGATTCAATGAGCAGCTTCAAAGTATGTAGCTTAAGTTGGATTGAGTCCGTTTCGTTTCTTGCTAACAGTTGTGGGTGTCTAGTAGGAGACTGGAGCACAATATTTTTACCCAAAATTCATGACACTATGAGTGTTAGACTATTGGCAGAAAAAATTGTTTATGAAACATCACATTTTACCCATTTGTGCAGATCGTTGCAAAATATCACAGGTTTAGAAGTCTAGCTGATTGGAACAAAACTTCTCTTCTGGCAGACCGGGAATATTTGGCAAATGCTGTGGTTGGATTGGTTCTATAGCTATTTATCATAAGCCAAACGTTTTGGGACGTTAAGCCTCTCTAGGATTGCATCGGAAGTAAAAGCAAGAAGAAAAGGAGTTTGATCCCAATAATTCTTCGATCCTACCATAACCTCCAAATATTCGAACAAAACTAGTTATTACAGAAAGATCTCCCCCTTCCCTTTCCTCTCTTCCCATCAAATTATATATATTTATGCAAATATCTACATTCCCTTGCTATTAGTATTGGACTTAGATGTGTAAATTGCTCATCTGTGCATCGCTCCAATTAAGCCCACAATTAAACAGACTCAATTTCTGTGTCCATGTTTCACATGCTTACATATTTTTATTGAAAAATATCTAATTTATTAGTTGGCTTAAATGATCCATGCTCAAGTCCAAAAATGATATATTTTTTTTTAAATTAAAGAAAAAAGATGAATAGTTTTAAAGATTTTTCTTTTGTAACTAAATCAAACCCAAATTAAATCTGTAAATAAAATCCATAAAACTTGAGATTTTTGCTGGTTAATTTATGTTATCGATCCACAACCCGCCTCTTTCTATTATTTATTTTAAGAGTACACAGCTCATATTTTTCATAATCTTCCATTCGTTTTGAAATAAATTTTTCAATTTTTTCTTTCATTTTAGAAATTTTATTCTAAAATCAAGTTCGTAGATTATTCAAATTGTTATTTTTCATTACTACAATGTAACTGTATGAAAAAAAATTAAAAAAAGTGTGGTAACAAATCTAGTACAAGTAATAATTGAAAATAAGAAGAGGTGGAAGAGAGCTATTGCAAATGCAATCGAGTAGAAAAGAAATGAAAACAAGGTGACTAAATAAGTCTACGCAAATTAGCATTTACCTATAATATTTATATGTTACTCTCTTTTTTATGTTTCTAATATGTTGTTCTCTTCTTTCAAAATAACTTTTAATTTAAATCTACTTTTGTCACCATAGTTTAAAAGATTAAATTTTAATTCCTAGAGTTTTAATAATATATCTATTCTTTTAAATTTATAAAATTAAACAATTTTATTCGAACATGTATTATAAGTACAAGAAAATGTACACTTTTAGATTGACGTTGAGTTGGTATCAGTATTACACTGCATCATCAAAGGCAGAGATGAAAACTTGAGAAAGCTGTAATTCAGCGTGCGTTTGTTTTTGAGTGTTATCTCTAACTCTCAAATGTACCTGTGATCGTGACAATAGCGTTTGCATGTACCCATTTTTTAAGCACACGAAAGGTCCTCACTTTCCTCTTTCCTATTGCTCTCTTCTCCTAAACCACTGTTTATCTCAAAGATCTCTTAATTTTGTCCAAGTCGTGCATGCCCATTTCATCAAACTGGGTCTTAACACCTACACCTATTTGGGTAATCGCTGTCTCAATCTCTACTCAGAGCTCGGCCACGTCAGTGATGCACTGAAGGTGTTTGACGATATTTCACACAAGAACTCCACGTCCTGGAACATTTTCTTAAAGGGGTTGCTGAAAAGTGGCCAACTTGGCAAGGCCTTCCACGTGTTTGATGTAATGCCTGCTAGAGATGTTGTTACTTGGAACTCCATGATTTCGGGTTATGCTTCTTTTGGGTTTTTAAGTCATGCATTGGAGCTTTTTGTTGAAATGCAAGGCACTGGTGTGAGACCAAGTGGGTTCACTTTCTCCATTGTGATGTCACTCGTGTCAAGTCCCTCTCATGCTAAGCAGATTCATTGTAGGATGATCAGAAGTGAGATGGATTTGGATAATGTAGTTCTTGGGAATTCGTTAATAACAATGTATGGAAAGCTTGGTCTTGTTGAATATGCTTTTGGTGTGATTATGACTATGAAACAGTTTGATGTTATATCTTGGAACTCTTTGATCTGGGCCTGTCAAAGAGCTGGGCACAATGAGCAGGCTCTGGAGCTGTTCTATCAGATGAGATATGCCGAGTTTTTACCCGATCAGTTTACATGTTCAATGTTAATGAGTGTCTCTTCTAACTTGCGAGACTTGGACAAGGGTAAGCAGCTTTTTGCCTTTTGTTTCAAGATGGGATTTGTTTATAATAGCATTGTATCCAGTGCTGCTATTGACCTCTTTTCCAAATGCAACAGATTGGAGGATTCTGTTCAGCTCTTTAAGGAACAAGATCAATGGGATTCAGCTCTATGCAATTCCATGATTTCAGGCTATGCTAGACATGATTTAGGGAAAGATGCTCTGCGACTTTTTGTGCTGACCTTGAGGAAGAATATCAGGCCAACAAAATACATGGTTAGCTCTCTCCTGAGTTCTGTTTCAATTTTGTTACCAGTTGAAGTGGGTAATCAAATCCATTCTTTGGTTCCTAAACTGGGTTTTGAGTCAGATTCAGTTATTGCCAATTCACTTCTTGACATGTATGCCAAATTTGGGTTTATTGACGATGCCTTGAATATCTTCAATGAAATGAAAATAAAAGATTTGGTATCATGGAACACTATGCTGATGGGTCTGACTTACAATGGGCGAGTGTCTTCCACCATGGACCTCTTCAGGGAATTATTGACTAGAGAGGACATGCTTCCAGATCGAATAACACTTACTTCAGTTCTACTAGCATGCAACTATGGGTTATTGGTTGATGAAGGAATTGAAATATTTTCCTCAATGGAGATTAAATTTGGAGTAAAACCAGGAGAAGAACATTATGAATGTGTTGTGGCAATGTTGAGTAAAGCTGGTAAACTCAAAGAAGCCATTGATATCATAGAAACAATGCCGTATAGAAGTACCTCTGCCATTTGGAGGTCAATTCTTTTTGCATGTGCAGTTTATGGAGACCTGCAAATTATAGAAGGAGTTGCAGAGAAAATAATCGATAGGGAAACACAAACATCCTTACCCTACTTGGTTTTGGCTCAAACATATCAAAGGAGGGGTAGATGGGAGACCATGGTTCGAATGAGAAAGGCTGTGGAAACTAAAGGTACTAAAGAGGTCATCGGATGCAGTTGGATTGGAATAAAAAACAACTTATACACTTTTGAGTCAAATCAATTACAACATTATGGTGGCAAGGATCTTTATTTGCTGTTGAATTTACTGGACTGGGAGATGGAGACTGAAGGTTTTGTCTAAAAATTGTATAGGCCAATAAATTTAAGAAAAGTTGTAGCAGTTGGCAAGGAATATATGAAGTGATAGTGCCAGAGGAAGAGGGGAAGGAGACAGAAAAATATATGATTTAGCTGTAACAAAGTACAAATTAAATCAGCTATTTCTATTAGTTCTCATAAGAAATTATTTACACGATACTCATTCATTCATCGTTAATCCATCTCAAAGTACGTTTAGTTTCAATATAATACAAGAACGGTAGGAACACTGTAACACACTTTTTTAATACATTCTCTAATGTAAGTAGATTTTTTTTATCAGCATAATGTAAATGAAATATTGAGTTGTTTTAGGATAGATCAACGATAACTGATAGAATGTCATAAATAGATGGTATATTAAGGATTCAATAATAACTAAATCAATTATACATTAATAAAAATTAAAATCATTACAAATACTTGATTTTTATGTCTCTCCTTCATACATTCACAAATCAGGGGCTAATGAAATATTTGGTATGTTAGGCATATGTTTAAGTGATTGTATGCTCTGGGAGGCCATATTTCTCATAACATCACTAAGGATTTGTTTCAACAAATTTCTCATAAGGGCACTTTAAAATAAAAATACAAGAAAAAATTTAATGTTTTCCATAAATTAAGATTAATTTTTATGTATTAATTAATTTGTAAAATACGTAAACTTTTTAAAGATGTTTTTTAATTAATGCATAAATTAGTTTTAGTTTATGAAAAAGTTTATTTAGTCTTTCTCTCTTATCTTTTATAGAAAAATTTATCTAAATTTATTTATCTTGATTTTTTTTATATATATCTTGACTAGTCTTGTTCAAAAT
>Ga0123341_1002532_pt1 | contig 15093 bp, 6 predicted proteins | sample Turbeapinknodule_FD_89959 | JGI IMG/M metagenome (GOLD analysis project Ga0123341, IMG submission 89959) | Root nodule microbial communities of legume samples collected from Mexico - Turtle bean Mexico pink nodule | ecosystem: Host-associated > Plants > Roots > Nodule | place: Mexico: Nepantla... | reverse complement strand
ATTTTTTTAAATATATATATATATATATATATATATATATATATATATATATATATAAATGCTTAAACTAAAATGTAGAATATGAAGTATTGATAACTCATAAATATTAGAAGATATTGTTTTAAGTAATACCCATGCTTTTATATAAAGATGATATTAATTGTTGTTATTCACAAAAAGTTTCTAAATGTGTTTTAGAAACATAGAGACAGCATACAAAGTCAACATCTAGACTTTCCATACTCAACATCTGGTTGAGGAATCAATGTAATTGATGAATGATTAGTGTGATTGAGCATTAAAGTGTCATTCAGTCTTGTTTTTGCTTAGAAAAAGCACACACAACATATTTATTCCAAAAGCAATCATCTGTCAAAAATGTATTCAGAGCTTATATCAAAATATTCCTAATTCAACGGTCTCATACAGGAATAAAATATATTCAAATGAAGAAGTGATTCAATCTTTTCCAGATACATCTTCAACGTTCAAAAAACCACAAATATAGAAAGGATTCAATAGTGCATTGATGCAAATATCAAATGAAGATGACACGAAGATTTGTTTCAAGGAAACATTTCCTTATCAAGCATCCACTGCATTCATGAAGATACAACGTGACAAAGATGATTGAAAATAAATCCCAAATCATTAAAAGCTCAATGCTCACATCAAAAGATTAAATGGAAACAATTCATGTTTCACACACTCAAAGACACACAACTTTAATCAAAGCAAAGTTGCCATATCCAATGTATAATGAAAAGAAGATGATGAACAATGCACAACAAATAAAGGATATGATAAGTTACTCAAGATTACAATATTGGAGTATCAATGTTCACATTTGGACAAAGAAAAAAACAATTGTGAAGAACAACAAGGGTGAAGAACACAAAAAAGAAGCACATAAACACATCATACTAAATACTCAAGTGTATAGAAAGCCTTTTGTAGTTATGTCTAAAATTAAGCATACATTTCATATCTACTTATTGAGAGCAACTTGTGAGATTAAGTTTTGAGCAAAACCATTGTAAATCCTTCACGCATTATGAAGAATACATTGTGAGAGTGTTTTCTCATCGTATTAAAAGGTCTTTATCTCAAGGGGAGAATAAGGCTGATTTATAGGAGAGGTAGATAATACTTGGTGACCTGCAAAAGTGTATATTGGGTTCCCTGAAGAGGTGTAGAATACTCGTTACCTGGATAGGTGGAGAATACTTGTATGAGGTGTATAATACTTGTGTTGATAAGGTTCTTAAAAGGGTTGCTTAATGGCACCGATCATAATTCTGGTTCTCGCTACTTGAGTTTAGGCTCCGTTCAACCCCCTTTTAAAGCCAACTGCACCTTCAAAATATAATCTATTTTAAATTTAAATATATATATATATATATATATATATATATATATATATATATGCTTCAACATTATAAAGTTACGTCCGTATTGAAAGGTTTTAAAAAATACAGTGTTAAATGAGAAAGATCATAAAAACCAAAGAGACATTCAATTTAATTTTGAAATTATGATTTGACAAATTAAATCTCAGTTAAAGTCTCACACTCTTCAACGTTTATAATTTATGTAAATATAGAAAGTTTTTTTAAATTATGTTACTAGTAGGTTTCTAGTATAAAAGTTTTCCGAATTAGGATTTTAAATTTAAACGCATATAATTATAATGTTACACAATTATTTTAATACAAATTGTTCCCATAAATATCTTCAACACTCAAGATGTGCAAATAAGATCAAATCTAAAGTTTCCTTATAAAGTGTCTAATGGAAAAACAAAGGTGTTATAATACAAATTTATGCAAGCTTCACGTATAGAAGAATCAAGCTTCAAAGTTCAAAAATATATCAATGTAGAAAGTTTTCAAAGTCCAACGGTATCATATAAATGGGCAAGGTGCAATAGGAAAAGTTTATTTTTGGAGAGTCTAATCCCAAAATGAGGAAGTACATATTCAAACTTCAACAATCATCATTTCTAAAGCTAAATAAGGAGCTATAAGTCAAAGAACAAGACACACATAAATGAAGAAACAATTCAAGAAAACCATTTTGTCATAATAGAAGATTCACATATGTTGTATGTAGAACGTGCTAACCATTGTAAATTCTTCAGTTTATGAAATATACCTAGTGAGCTTTCATTTTTATCTTTTTGAGAGTGTTTTTGTCAAATCTTGAGAGGTCTTAATCTTAGGGAGAGATTAAAATCAGAGTACCTGGAGAGGTTATAATACTTATTCCTCGAGAGGTGTTAAATCTTGTTGTACCAAGAGATGTGAGAATACTTGTTCCTAAAGAGGTATGGAAACTCGTTGTGGCCAAGTGATTTGATTAGTGAAAACTCTTAAGTAGTTTGCTTAAGGGGATTGAATGTAGCCCAAGTGGTAGGATGAACTACTATGAATATGTGTCTACCTTTCTCTTATCTTGCTTGTTAGATGTTGCTTTTATATTACCTTTAAATTTGCGATTTGAGTTCAGACTCCATTCAATTCAGCCCTTCTAGACCCGGCTATTCCTAGAATGACATCGTTTGCTATAAATGTAACAAACCTAGGCACATCATTATAAGAAATTTCCAATTTATCAACGAAAAATTATTGACAAATTTGTGGTCGTCGGTAATTTATTGATGAAGTTTATTAACAGATAAAAATTCATGGGTTACCAATAGATTTCACCGACGGATATGAAATTAAAAAAGGACTAAGTACAAATCAATATTCATTGGTAATTAAGCGTTGATCACTATTCACTAATAAAAAAGTAACAATAATAATAATAATAATAATAATAATAATAATAATAATAATAATAATAATAATAATAATAATAGCAACATAATAAAAATAATAATAATTATCACTTAATCACTAAATGCCTTTGATCTAGGGTTACAAGCTTTTATTATGAGTGAATTTGACTTCAACTCCTCCTTGTAACAAAATGGTAATATTACTTTAATTACTTTAATAAGGTATAATAATTGTAAATAATATGTATATATATATATTTAAAATTAATAATAATAATTAAGATTATTGTTAATTATCGACATACGTTATGAACAAATTTTTGTCCGTCAGAATTTTATCAATTTTTTAAATAGATTCGAAGCAAACACAATTGAAAGATTACAAATCCAAGCTTTTTGTTTTGAGTCTCTAACATAAAAAAGATGAAGATATGAAAATATTACAAAATCCAGAATTAACCAATTTGGATATCAAAGAAAAAATTCAAAAAGTTGTGTAAAGGGATTGAAGCCACAAAATGAAAGGTAGGCATGCCAAGAAATTGAAGCTACTCAAGTGTATTTGCTGAAAATACAAGAGTTGTAGTGAACATATAATCAAGTTGTCAAAGCATTTAGGCTTTTGAGTTGAGTATGAAATCTTTGTATTTTTCATTGTATGAAGTTATATCCTTGTGAGATTTCCTTATGCTCTCTTTAAGAGTGTTTCTTATTTCTTTTTAGAGTTCTTAATCTCAGGAGGAGGTTAAGAAGTCGTAACACAGAGATGTAAGAATACTTGTTGTAACATAGAGATGTAAGAATATTCGTTGTAACATAGAGAATTAAGAATACTGGTTACAACCTGAAGAGGTGAGAATACTCGTTGTAATCTCGAGAGGTGAAAATACTCGTGTAACTAGTTGGTTATTGGATGCTCTTAAGTTCTTAAACTTTGAGAAATACATATAGTCTAGCTTGAAAGCTTGTGAGTGAAGTTCTATTATGAGAGAAATGTGCTTGGTTGAGTTTTCCCAAGTAGCCTTCTCCTTAATTATCTTCTTAGAGCTCTAAGAAGAGTTTCTAGAGACCCTCCAAGGGTCATAACCATCTCAAGTGGATGTGTACGTTTGGTAACTCACCACCCTTCCCTACCCTTATTCCTTTTTTATTTTCCATTTGCACCTTCATCAATTGTCTTTTATTCCATTCCATTTCTTGCATCTATTTTGTAATTTTGTTGAGTTCCTTCCCTTCTAATATTTCCACACCCTAAAGCTATCAAGATTCACCTCAAAAGAACAAACAATATTCGGCAAACCACATTACCTAGCCATCCAAAAATACCTAAACATCATCCAAGACTTACCTTATATGTAGTTGTGTCTCGAGGCTTAGAGTGGACTTTGTTGAGTTAGTAGACAAAACAATAAGATCTCATGATTGAGCGTCTATATGTTTTGATGATAACAAAAAATAAGGTGTATTGTGATATGACAAAGTTCATTCATGTGTAGCATAAGATGAGAAAAAAAAAATGAATGTCAAATTTAGAGTTCTTCATTTAGTATTTTCACATATGAATACATGAGAGTATTTTAAAGTATTTATAGATGAAGGTAGCTTGCTCCTTAAGCTACCATAACTCTAATTAAGTAGACTCATCTATGGTGAATGTGGTAGCAAAAGGAGGTTGTGTGTACTCTTCTAAAGTGCTCTAGAATCCCTTACTTGTGTGACAAGTTAGGATTTCTAGACATCCATACACAAGAATAAAAGACAAATGAACTATCTGTATCAATAATAGAATAAACCTGTATAGGATTTGTATTTTAAATTTGCTTAAAGTATTTTATAGATGAAACAAAGATACAATAGAAACCCTAAGTTGTCACACGAGTAAGAGATTCTAGAGCACCTTAGAAGAGTACACACGACCTCTTTAAGCCACCAAACTCACCATAGTTAAGTCTACTTAACTAGAGTTATGGTAGCTTAAGGAGCAAGCTACCTTCATCTATAAATACTCCAAAATACTCTCATGTATTCAGATTTGCAAATATTGAATGTAGAACTCTAAATTAAAGATTCATGCTCTCCCAAATTTCCTTTTGCTCGAGAGCCTCAAAGACCTAGTAATCCCTAGAAAGTTAGCCAAACCTTTTTCTACTTCCTAGGACCATAACTACTCCAATTCCTCACTAAAACCTCTCATTCTCGGTGCAAAGTCTTCTCCATTTCGTTGCCACTGCATTCAACTTCTACAATCCATCACCTTAGATTGCCTCAGGTGTTATCAGAGCATACAACGTTCCATGGCTGTTGCACCGCATTTAAGCTAAGTCAAAATTCTAGAATTTTTTTCTTCTGTTTCAATACTTATTCATGTTTGGTTTTGTCACTTATTCTTGAGTGTTCTTCTTGTCTTCTTCACTTTCCACCATTTAAAATCAATTTCTACCATTTATAATTCTTTTCCACCAATTAAACATCAAGTTCAAACCTTCACCAAATACTCTGTTGCATGTTCTGCTGCCAAATCTCATTATTTTTCACTATTTTTCAGTTGTTCTTGTTGTTTTCCAAAATTTAATCGGATAATTTTGCATTTTGTTTGATTTTTCATTGTTTAATTATACACAATTTAAACAATTTACATTGCCTTTTGTTTGGTTAAACTTACTTTAAATTGCTGACATACTCATCCACATGCAAACCTGTCCAACATTATTTATGTTCTTCACTGTTTTCAATTTTTCTTGTTGTTTTCTGTGTTTAATTCCGTTTTTATGTGCGTTTAGATGGTGTTTTCTCTTTCTAGTCCTTGTATGTTGCTAGTCACGTTGAAGTATTGATTCAATTTGTCCAAATCACTGTTATGTTACTGTTGTATGTTATGTGTTTGTTCATTTGATCTAGTGCACAAAACCTGTTTGATAAAAGTCCTCTTGTATTTTTCTGTGTATATGCTTTGGTGCCTTTTCATTTTTACCTATTCTTGAGTCTGAGTCAATTGTTCTTTGACTTCTTTAGGTTCATGTTCAGTTTCAGGAATTTTATGATTTACACTTAGTTTTGAAAAAATATTTTGACCTCATTTCACATCCAAATATTGTGAGTTTTTAATGTAAAGACCTTAACATGTGTACCACACCCAGTAAAATAGTCATGTCCTAATCTCAACTACAAAAAAGTTATAAATTCCAAAAGCCAAGACGTTTTTTTGTTTGCCAAACTGTTTCAGTGTCAGTTTTGCTCTCGGTTTTAAATTTTTTGCACCTAATTAACTTGGTGTTTTAGACTAAAACTTTTTCCATATCTTTTTTCATACGTTACCTTGAACTAGTTAAAATTTAAGCTTCAAATTTGCTGTAATCTGCCACTTCTGAAACCAGTTTCTCCTTTGCTGCCAAACTATTTGCGTTTTTACAAGTTTGGTTGATTTGTTTCTCAACATATACATACTCGTTTGCCCTCAAAATTATGGCATTTTGTTCCTTATTGAGCACAGAATATACCATAAAATTTCATATTCAAAAGCTTTGTGTAAAAATATACTTAAATTTTGGAATAGTCACTGCCAGTCCCCTTTAGAACTTTTTTTTAATCTTTTCTAGAGTTTTTCTTAGGTCTTTTTGCTTGTGCTGCCTTTTCTAGGTTGCCTTAATTTTTGCTTGTTTTTTTTATTGATTCTATATTCTTGTTTGTCACATCTTATTCCATTTGAGTTTAGCTTTTCTTGCTTTATTTCTTGGCTTCCTTTATTGCACAAATTTAGTGAGTTGGTGGTGCTTGAAGTGGTGCATCAAGGAGTGGTGTGGTTCAATATTCTTTGGGTTCTACCTTGGTCTTCAAGACTCTCTACCAAGAAGAGAAAGAGGGATCCAAGAGAAGCATTTTTGAAATACTTTATTTCAACGAAGCAAATCAAAACACTTCTTGGAGAGCTTTACTAAACACCTTATATTTCTCCTTGTAATTTTGTTTAGTATTAGAGAACTTTGTGTGAGTAATTGTTTTTATTTTTTCATTGTTTGGGAAAATTCTCCAACGACAATCCCACTAAATTGTGTAATAATTTTGACCATTAGTGTGATAGTGTGACAGTGAGCTCGCAATGTTCATTGCATTATCACAATAGAACTCGCTTAGCATTACATTTGCATTTCTTCTTGCTATCTTTATTGTTTTCTTCCTTTCTTATTTTCCTTGATTATACGTCTTTGTGATACTTTAGGGTTTCTCCTTTACTTACGATTAGATAACTTTTCTTTGGTTTTAAGATCATTCTTGCATTCCCATACTCATGACTTTTTCTAAAATGGTTTTGAAGTTCTTTAAGGGAAACTAGTGTTAAGAACTATTTGTGGTATGCTTAGGATAGGAAAGTCTTGGAACTTAAGAAGTCCATTGTGACTCACCTCACTTTCTTGGGAGTGAACTTTGATAAAACTTACACTTGTATCCTTGATTTACTTCACAAAACTAAACATCTTTTTGAAATTTCTTTTATCACTCAAGTTGAATTTTTAAAAATCTTTGTGAAAACATTTTCTTTTCAACAATAGGTGATCATAGCATAATTCGTATTACTAAGAAAAATAAAATTTCTTTTGTTGATCCTCTTCTTTCTACATATCTAGCAAAAGAGTTTAAAAAATCTTTCTATTCCTCCTACTTTCATTGTCAAATATTCTTTTTCTCACAAAAAATGTTTAATGGCCAAAAAAGTACTTGATAGTCATTCTAATGATCTGGAATAGTCACAACAAGAAAATTTATTCCACACAAGATGCAAAGTTTTTGATAAAATGTTCTTTAGTTGTGGATAGTGAGTCATATTCTAACTATTGTAGTGCGAGAGTGGTACTCAAGTTAAATCTTCCTACCATACCTCACCCAAAACCTTATAAGTTGTTATTGCCGGTTGACTTGCTCTTCGGTTGACTATGATGACAAGCTCTAACTCCGTCTGTTTCTTAACGAATCCGTCCTATCTCTGGCTGTTATGGAATGTAATGATCAAGTCAGTACAGAACTTATAGAATTTAAGAAGTAGTATGTTTCAGCCTTAGAAACAAGGTACCTTTTCCTGGGGTCTCAAGCCCCTTTTATAGTTTACCTATTGTAACAACTTTCCATCACAATAATTTAATCTCAACTGAAAGCATACTCAACAGAAAAATTTTGTTCAAGGGAACACTCTCACGGTGCTGCAACAAAACTTAATCTTTCCTCCATGGATGCATAAAATAATAACAGAACAACCACCAGGGTACCAACTCATGTACCAACATCAGGGGTCCAGTCTATTTATGTAGGCACCCTCTCTGTGGTGCTACACTAGTTTTCATTATACATGCAACCTAACCTCTACGTGCCCTAACGCACATGGGCTTGAGTTTAAAAGAAAACACTTACTTAACTTAGACCCCATATGCACTAAGCGCATCCCCAGGTCCACAATTACCCTTCACTAGCCGCCTAGGTTTTACATGCGAATGATTACCTTAATTATATAAAAATGGACTTATACATACAACTGGAGCCTAATTACATGGCTCGCTATTCTGACCCTAGAGCCGAGCTAACATGTCTGCATCATGTACCGAGGTCCAACCACTGAGTGCTGAGTTCTGAGCGCTTTGGTCCAGTACATAAGTTATAATGGATTAATGAGGATGGTGGTATTATTGTGAGTAGCCCAGTAAATATTCCAATAACTTTGAGGTGTTATCAAGAAACCATTTTATGTGACATTATCCCAATGGATGTTGGACATCTTTTACTTAGCCACCCATGACTCTCTGATCATAAAGTTATTCATGATATAAGATGAAATAAAATTAGTTTTCGTCATGTAGGGAAAATGATTACCATTTATCCTCTCACTCCAACTTAAGTTAAAGCAGATCAAATTGCTTTACAAAAACTCATTGGAAATGAAAAGAGTGAGGAGAAAAAATTAGAAGAAATGGAGAAAATAGAAAGATTATGAGAGGAAATAGACTATATAGAAAGAGAAGAGGCAGAAAAGAAAGAACGAATACAAAAAAATTTCTAAAGAGTTTATTAATATTGATCCCAAAATAAAAGAGCTAATACTATTCTTGTTTATATTATTTCCAATAACTCTTTTCTTGATTCTAATATTTTGTTTAAAAATGTTAATAAACTTAACAATCTCCATAGAGAAAATGTTTTTCATCACACTTGTCAAATTTTTCAAAGGTTTTCTCTTATGCATTGTTATCAATTTATACCTTTGTTTATTCAAATGGTGAAATACAACATAAATACCCATTTTCCATCTTTTAAACATCTTTTGCTTCAAAATGATGGGGATTTAGTTGTGAGTCAACAAGTGAAAGTCAAGCCTTCTTTAAAACATTATGATAAAGATGTTTTAAATCAAATTATTCCTATAGAAGCTTGTGGTGTTTTATTAGAAAGCCCTCGTAATTTTTCCACACTAGTGCGAATAATGCTTTTTACAACAACATATTAAGTTGGTTAAATGAGAACCTGTGTAGAAAAAAATGTGGTGGTATTTTTGTAAATATTTAGCACATATTACACTGGTTGAGCTATCCAACCGGTGTAATATGTTCTTATCAAAGAAAAATAAATAATTTGTTTTTCTCCAAGATTACGTAGAACACCGATTGGATAAAGGAACCAGTGTTATATGTCATTCCGAAATTAAAAAAAATAAAAGTTTTTAAAAATGACATATAACATCGGTTCTTCTATACAACTGGTGTTATATGTCATTTCCAGAGTTTAATTTTTTTTTGAAACATTTAACAATGGGCACTACATATAACATCGGTTGGATAGAGGAACCAATGTTATATGTAATTTTCAGATTATCTTTTTTTTTAAAGTTTTGAATAAGATATATTACACCGATTATTACTCATAACCGGTGTAATATATGTTTTTACCCTATTTTCTTTGCTTGCGCATTCATTCTCCATTCGTTTTATTATCCTAAGTTTTCTTGTTCAAGAGTTCATTTTGCTTCTACCAATGTTGTGCCACTATCGCAACTAGCAGTCGTTGCCTCCACCACTCCCCCCACCGCTTCTCTCTTATTTCGTTCTCTTCATCCGTGAGAGCATCCACACTGAACAAGATTCTTCCATTCACACTTCTCTACTATTTTGTTGTCACTCTTGTCGTCGCTCTTGCCGTCGATGTGGCAGCCTCTGTCGCCACCACATTGCCTACGTTGCTGCCTCAACGTCGTTCACATTCACGCTCTAGGTTATTTTTTTATATTTTTAAATATTTTAATTTTACTTTTAATTATTATTTGGTTTACAATTATTTATATAGATAATTAGTTTCATTATATTGTATTTGGAATATAATGTATTATATTTTAAATTGGTTAATTGTTATACGTTGAACGTCTTAGTATTAGGTTCGGGGGTGATCGACCCTTGACAATGTTGAACGCTTTGGTATTGAGTTTAGAGTTTAGGATTATGTGACTCTGGAGCACATATAACACCAGTTGGGAGCCACAACCAGTGTTATATGTGCCTTCTACAACACATATTTTTGAATATTTTACTAAGATTTTGGTACATATTACATCGGTTTTTACAACTAGTGTTATATGTAATTGACATTTTACATCGCTGAGATCTACATCGATGATGAAACCAGTGTTATATGTCTCCAAAAATCGATGTTATAGTTTTCTGCACTAGTGCCCAGTACATTTATTTTATCACGGTTGTTTTAATAAAATTACTTTCACTAACAAAGGCCATAACTTTATGGCTAGTTTTTCCATACCTTCACAAATAGTGGAAAACCCACTACAAAAACATTTCATTTTTTACAAATCTTTGTTTGAGGCTGCATTAGACAAAAATATAAATTCCTTTGAACAATCTTGTGAAAAAATTCTTGGCATAAAACAAATAATTAAACCACTTCATACGATTGAAAAAACAAAGATTATTTCTTCTTTTTCTTCTACATTATTTTCTCCATTTCTTGTGGTGTTTCATATACTTGCTTTAGGTAATAAGAACAACAATAAAGGTACCATACAAACTACTTTGTTTGTTTTTGCTTTACATATCCACCAATCATTCCACTTTTGCATTATACTTATGTTTGTTGTTTTTGTTAGGTTGATTCATGAACCTGGTAGAACAAAAAGACATTCATTTCACATAAGGTGGCACTTTAAACCGGATATGAGGACAATTCCTTTTGAAGGGAGGGAGCCTGATGGAAGACCATCCAAGTCACCATACACAAGAATAAAAGACAGATGAACTTTTTGTATCAATAATAAAATAAACCTGTATAGGATTTGTATTTTAATTTTCCTTAGAGTATATTATAGATGAAACAAAGATACTTTAGAAACCCTAACTTGTCACACAAGTAAGGGATTCTAGAGCACCTTAGAAGAGTACACATAACCTCCTTAAGCCACTACAATCACCATAATTAGGTCTACTTAACTAGAGTTATGGTAGCTTAAGGAGCAAGCTACCTTCATCTATAAATACTCTAAAATACTCTCATGTATTCAGATTTGCAAATATTGAATGAAGAACTCTGAATTTGAGATTCATTCTCTCCCAAATCTCTTTTTGCTAGAGAGCCTCCAAGGCCTAGTAATCCCTAGAAAGTTGGTCAAACCTTTTTCTACTTCCTAACACCAAAACTACTCCAATTCCTCATCAAAACCTCTCATTCTCGATGCAAACTCTTTTCCATTCCACTACCACTGCATTCAACTTCTACAATCCATCACCTTGGATTGCATCACTAAAGCTATCAAGATTCACCTCAAAAGAATAAACAATATTCGGCAAACCACATTACCTAGCCACCCAAAAATACCTAAACATCATCAAAGACTTACCTTCTTGGAAGCTTTATATTCCTCTTTATGTGTAGTTGTGTCTTGAGGCTTAGAGTGGACTTTGTTGAGTTAGTAGACGAAACAATAAGATCTCAAGATTGAGCGTCTATATATTTTGATGATAACAAAAACTAAGGTGTATTGTGATAAGACAAAGCTCATTCACGTGTAGCATAAGACCAGACAAAAACAAAAGAGAAAGTGAGTAAGACTCACCATATGATACAACAAGAGAAAGGTTGTTAAGACGAAATAGTTGTAAATGTTGTTCAAACGATCTAGTCTTAGTGTTCAAGTGAACATAGAAAAGAAAGACTATTATGCATAAAAGACAAGAAGATGAAATAACATCACATAAGATGAAGCTTGTAGAAAGAACGCGTGAGACAAAGGATCAGACTATGGAACTGAGAATGATCATACCAGACGATCCAAGTGTTAGAAGCTCACATGAGATGCAAACCCCTTGGGAAACACATCACATATTGATATGTTTGCAAGCATCATATGCACGTAGGAAACTATTCATATAAGATGATACAAGCCTCGACCAAGCGTCAGGTGAAACACGATAAATAGGGAAGTATCCATACTTAATCTTATACATTCTTGGAATATTTAATGACACTGATTTATGCTTTCCAGATCTTATTTGGTATTTCTTAATTATAGAAATCATTTTTTTCAAATAAGATTAATAGATTCAAATAAACAGTATAATATAGTAAGAGCTTTCAAAAAATAGAGTTCGAATTGTTTCAACATAAAGGTTTTTCGAAATATAATTAATGAGATAATATACAAGTTAAACTAATTGCGCTTCAACATTTTAAATCAATATCAACTTGAAAAGTTTTGAACACAAAATTAACTATGGAATACCTAAATATAGAAAGTTTATATAATCATGAGTAGATATTCAGAAATATTGTTTCAGTGATACCCACGAGTTCATCTATTAATTATATTCTTCACTGATACTTATTTTTTTCCTAGAAGTTATTAAAGGGGTTTGAAGACGTGCAAAAAGATGGAAATATAAGTTTCCCTTCTCAACGTCTGATAGAAGAGTGATGGAGCTCACAAGCGAGATTTGTGTTAATCAGAGGATATCAAGAAGCTCAATAAAGATTAATTCAAAGGAATGCAATATACAAAGATACTCAAAGAGAAAGTCTATCTCAAGAACAAGCACGTGGCAAAATGCATTAAAAGCCTATATCAGAACATTCCACATATGGAGCACCTACTACAAAGATGAAAGTAAACAACGCAGAATGTAAACATCCAAGTCCAGAGTTGATCAAAGCTCAATGGGCAGAGTTCATACAAATGAATAAAATATTTGTAAATCAAATACAATTTAAAGACGCCAAGATTACAAAGAACCAATCATTTCATATTGAGCATCTAGCACATCAAAGATGGTGAACAAAACAAGTAAGAAAAAATCCATAAAGCCAGAATTGATTCAACCTCAACGTCCACATTAATACGAGTAAAGAAACATTTTGAAATGTTTTAGAAAACTAGAAAAGCACAAATAGCACCAGAGCAGAAATTTCCACATCCAACGTCTAATGCATCGAAGAGGAAAGAGCAACGTAATAGAATGAGCAGATACTGAAGTAATGAAGATTCAAATACCAACGTTCATATTTGGTGAAGATAAAGGAAGTTTTCAAGGAGCCATAAACACAATGAACACTTAAAGCAAAAATTTATGAATTATCTAAACTTTCCATTCTAGATATTTCACAGTAAAAATATTTTGAGATACTTTTTAAGTCCATACAAGATTGAAGCATTGATAAATATTCAAACTTTAACCCGGTATATTTCCTCAAAATGTTTTTATTTCTAAAAAATCTTTAATACAATAAATACATGTCCCTCTTGTTTTTGAAAAATTTCTAGTTTAAACACAGTTCACTCAAAGACTTTCTAATATTGACTTAATCTTTAATGCATATCAGTACTCGAAACACTTTATAATCATTATAGAAAATTTATTTCATAAAAAAACACTAAGATAATCAATATTTCAAGTAAAAAAACACTAAGATAATAATATTTCAAGTAAAAAAACACTAAGATAATCAATATTTCAAGTTTTGAAGATGCTTAGTTTTTCATTCACAAGTACAAAAACTTCCCAAACTTATTAATTAGTTATATATTTGAAAAATTTGACTTATATGAATTAAAATCATCAAATAAAGTTTAAAAATATTAAAGCAATGTAAAAGGGCAAGATCGTCTTCTAAATTTTAATCTAAATAGACTATCTTGTGAGCTTTATCTAAATCTGCCGACATAGTAGCTTTGTGAAAAAATTTAACCGACGTATCGATAGATAAGTACCATGAACATTATTATTATTATTATTATTATTATTATTATTTATTTATTTATTTATTTACCATAGCCGCCCTTGTAAATCACATTTATGAGTGCGGCTATGGTAATAACCGCACCTACAAATCTTGCGCTGGATTTATAAGTGCGACTATGCTAAATAGCCGCCCTTGTAAATAGTGTTTTCTTTTAGTGCAATCTGTTTAGTGCTAATTCCCATATAAATTAACCTGTTCAATTATATATACCCAGCCAGACAAATACATAAATTCAGATAAATTTAGAGAATCCAATATATATTGATCAAAATGTATTACAAACACTAATCAAATTATATATAATTCATACACTATTGATCAACTATCCTAGAGTTATAAAAATTTATGAAATATGTGGACCAAGAATGTCTGACATATATTATGGCTTCTGAAGACATTGGTGCTTCATCCGTGAAGAACTGCATTTCAAAATATGAATGACATAAATTAGTTTTAAGATACATATATGTTCAAGAATTATAAAAATAATTTAACATATCATGTTACCTCTTTCCAATCACTTTTAAGGCCTACTCTTACAATCACTTTTAAGGCCTACTCTTACAATGGTAATCATCCATTTCATAACGTAATAGCCACACTCATAGTTGTTCAACCAAGTGGTGTTCAAGCTTTGAAGATTCCAAACCCTTTGAAGGATGATGAAGGCTGGTTGTGCTTGTTGTTGCTGTGTTGTCCTTTTAGATAGGATCTGGGGTAGATTTAATATGTAATCCACTCTGGATTGAATCCAAAGCATAAGCATTCTCAATCCTTTTAAAAGAAAAGTGTTTTTTTAAGCTAAGTGAAAAACAAACTGTTGTTTTGTCGAAACAACCGATTGTTTTATACTTAGGTGTTTTTAGAAAAGGTTGAAAACTGTTTTTCAAATGGTTGAACTGTCAAAACCAAACCAACCGATTGATTCGAGGAAACAACCGATTGTTTGTTTTGGTACCATAACAGAAAAATGGTTTGTGCTTTGACTGAGCATTAAATGATTTTCTAACTGTTTACGCTCCAATTTTTAATGCTTT
>Ga0123341_1002530_pt1 | contig 15102 bp, 11 predicted proteins | sample Turbeapinknodule_FD_89959 | JGI IMG/M metagenome (GOLD analysis project Ga0123341, IMG submission 89959) | Root nodule microbial communities of legume samples collected from Mexico - Turtle bean Mexico pink nodule | ecosystem: Host-associated > Plants > Roots > Nodule | place: Mexico: Nepantla... | reverse complement strand
TTTTTTTTTCAGAATGTAGTTTTTGTATTCCAGAATTTTTTTAATAGGATTTTGGTTTTTCAATCTATATCCATTTTTTTTCAAAATGCATTTTTTAATTCCAAATTTTCTATTTCGAAATGGGGGACAATTTTAAAAATTCACAAATTAATTGGTTACAAATTAACCATTCAAATTTGATATTTATAATTTCTAGTTAATATTTGCACCCAAGAAATTCATGAAAGTAAAAGCATTTGAAAATTAGTGAAAACATTCACTAAATACTTTATAAAATAAAAAAAGCCAATATTAATGAACTGCACGTAAAATTAAACAATTTTTAAATTAAAAATGATCAATTGAATATTTAAATCAGTAAAATTCAATACTCATACTTATTATCCCAACAAAAATCAAAATAAGTTAATGTAATATGTTGAAAATCACCACTTTAAAAATAAATATTTTTTAATTACATTTAAACAAAAAGAGATCAAGCATTCGATTATCAAAATTGTAAATTACCTGTCATACATAAAATTGAAGCAGGATTAAACACAATGTATGTTTTCATTTTTGGGATATAAATGAGTTAGAATGAAGGGCGCCTTAGTAGGTTACAGCTAACCATTACAGCAGTCAAAAGAGAAATTAGTCACAGCGATTCATACCATGGTACGAAATTGAAAGCAAAATTCAAGGGATAATCAAATACAGAGTGAAGTTTCATGCAAGAAGATCTCAATTGCTGTTCCGGAGCAGAAGATTTTTTCAGTCTTCTGCTTCCCCTCCATCGGCTGATGTTCCTTGTGATTTTGCCATCTCCACAACTTCTCCAGGTGGTGGGTGGTCAAACTTGCAGGTTGCACCAAACTTGCATGTTCCAGTTTTCAAATAATATGGACAAATAACAGCACCCTGTCAAATGACAAAACATTCATCATACACTGTTTAATATAACCTTGTTTTGATAGAAATTTTGAGGCTAGTTAAGAGGATGCTACTTGAGCTAGAACTTATGTCCAAATGATAAAATTCACATGGACGATTTGCTGGAACAGTGTTTATAAGATCGGTCATAATCAGCATCTACTAAGATTGATTTGGTAACCTCTCATTACATGCAATGTGCGACATTTCAAGTAAATTGAAATAGATTGAAACCAAAAAAGCCAAACTAAAACTACTCATATTATCAATCTTACTTACAATTTTTGAAAATGCAGACTAATTAATGAAAGAAGTTAGCAGAAAAATGCAAATAAAGCAACAATTGGAAGTATGCCCGTGATAAAGATTTAACATACCTCTCTTCTAGGTAATCCTGCAGGAGTGAGCTTGACAGAAGCCTGCTTTGACAGTGATGGTGCTGAGCGATCAATTGGGTGATGATACTTGCATCTTTCCCCGAATTTACACTCGCCAGTTTTCATGTAAAACTACACGGCAAACCATTGAATAGATATGTAAAAGGAAATTAGAATTTAATCAGAGGTTGTGAGACACGAAAGTTCAGCAAATCAATAAGTTTCCATGAAGATTTAATAATTATCTTTCTCTATATGAAATAATATAATTAAAAACCAGACACTTTGTATAATTCTTGATAATAACCTATTTCATGGTATTATTATTAAGGCTACCCTACCTTAGTTTTTATGTAAAACAGATAGATCTGAATTGAACCCATTAGCCCCCTGCATTTTTTAAATTTAATACTAAACGACACAACAAATAAATGCCGACATGTAAAAATTCCAAATACATATTGGCTGTGGAAATCTAATTATTAGAACATAAGATAAGTCTTTGCTTACATCACATTCAATCTGGCCAGGTCGCTGAGGATAGATACTTTCTGCAATTCCCACCTGAGACTGGAAAACATACCACATGCACAAGACACATTAGGTTTTGAGTAATTCATCTACAATGACATCTCATGGAAATGCAGTTTAGAATTAATTTAAGAATGACTACTCTTCTAAGCCAATAACACACTTCTTTCTATTTGTTTTTTTGTTGATAAATATTATGAGTTGTTAAGAGCAAATCTCAAACTCGTCCTCCTACATTATTGAGAGACAAGACAGAAAAAGAGGCATCACCACCCTAGAACCCCAAACATTTATTTTTCTAGGAGAAACATATCATGCATATAACGCTTATAGAAACTGGATCAGAAAACTTAAAGATAAGTTTTTAGAGGTAAAAGAGACAACACTGTATATTTCCTTTAATGAACAAACTACAGAAAAAACAACTCTGGCTCTTTGAGGGTCCAATATCCTATCACATAAAACTTATTTTTCATGCCCATTTTCTCTAAACCCCATACGTGTGTGTATACAACCTCTCTTATTCAACAACTAACTCTACTGACATGATGACCGACTCTCAACTACTTGTAATTACATCAAATAGCTCTATTCCCCTTTCCCTTATATTCACCCAATATACATATCCTGCTATTTGTTTATATGTGCAAAAAACCACTGAATGCCCACCCAAACGAATCATGAAATTCTTTTGAAAGTAGGGATTCTCAAGAATTTCTTGGGAGTACCAATCTGTCATTGTAATACAAATTGGACTTTAAGCCTAATCAACCTTATAAAACTAGCTCATAAGATGAGGTTTGCACCCACTTGTATATTATTAAATGTCTTTATCTCTAGATCTCCAACACATACCCTCACGCCGAGACATGTCAACTCGTGAGGGGGACTATATATTTATGGGTGGTCCGATAGTGAGTGACCTGATAAGCCCAACAAACTCTCGCTAGGATAAACTCTAAATGACTCTAATACCATATTAAGAAGTGAACTTTAAGTCTAACTCATCGTTATAAAACTGACTCATTATATACTATTAAATATATCTCTAGTCGATGTGAGATCTCCAACACAAACGACCCTTTTAACCTCATAATTTGGATGGACTATCGTTCTAGATAAAATCTCTTGAAAGATTTTGTATAAATGAGGATCCTTATGGACTTCCTCCTCCCAATCGTGCCATTCATCAAGTGTTACCATTGATGAAGCAGCAAAGAAGAACATCATGAAAGTGCATCAGTCGTTGAGTTTTCCTTACCTGGTCTATATTGAATTTCAAAATCATAACCTATCAATTTTGTGGCCCATCGAAATTGATCTTCACTTAAGAAACATTCTAACAAAAATTTCAAACTTATTTGATCTGTTCGAATGATAAAATGACCACCTAACAAATAATATCTCCACTTTTTTATTGAGAAGACAATAGCCATCAACTCCCTTCCATAGACAGATTTTTGTTGTGCTCTAGTAGATAGCCCTTGACTCCAAACTGTTTAGTGAAATCTGGACAATCAATGTAGGTAAAGCTGTGATAACAACTTTTAATTGTTCAAATGCTCTTTGTGTTGCATCATCCCAAAGCATCTAAATACCCAGTAAGACAAAGGAATCCTCTCAAACCTTTTATGTTTTTTGGAGTAGGCCACAACCACATTGCTTTTAGCTCCGTTGGGCCAGCTGCCACAACTTTAGTAGAGATACTGTGTTCGATATATTCTAAACATGGTTGCCTAATAACACTTCTTTTGATTTACTCCAATATCATGTTGCGACAGTACCTCCAAAATTTCATGTAAATGCTCTATATGTTCTTGATTGATGTTAAAAACGAGAATGTCAAAAGAATAACACAAACTTCCTCAGAAAAGGTTTTTAACACCTTATTCTTTAAAGATTGGAACAAGCATTTGTCAACCCAGACAACATCACCAAGAATTCATAATGCCCATCATGAGTTCAGAAAGTTGTTTTCTCAATATCTTCCTCCAGCATCCTTATTTGATGATTGCCGATTTAAGATCCAACTTAAAAAAAATGGTGGCTCCTCCAATCTCATCTAATAACTCCTCTATGATTGGAATAAAGTATTGTAATTTTATTCAAAGCTCTATAGTAAACACAAAATTGTCATCCTGCATCTTTCTTGACTAAAATAATAGGACTTACACTTGGGCGAATGAAGCCTGCTCCCAACATCTCCATCACCCATTTTCAATCTCTATCTTCTAGTGGTGGGGATATTTGTATGATATCTACTATTCGGCATTTGAGAACCCACCTTCAAAACAATTGCATGATCTTGCCTCCTATAGGAGGACGAGTACCTAAAGCTTCAAAACATGCGAATATTCATCAATAACCATGTGCATTCACTCAACAACCTTAGTACTCTCTTCTATTATATCTAATATTTGTTTCCATTCCAGAATGTACCCCTCACCGTCATCTTGCAACACCCCACTAATAGTTTTCAAAGAAACTATAGATTTGATCAATTCAGGTTCAACTTTTAACAACTTTTCTCCATTAATTTTTAATTAGAGAGTTAAAGTATCAAAGTCTGCCTTGATTTGGCCAAGCTAGGTAGTCATTCCAATTCCAACACAACATCAACTACACCCCAACCAAACAAGAAAAAGTTTTGCCATACTATTAATTCTTTCAACTCTAGCAGTAATCCTTCACCACATACCTCTACACACAATCTTGTGGCCATCACCAACCTCAATCGAATATGGACTTGTATCAATTACTGGTAATTGGAGTTTGGTCACCAATTCTATAGAAATAAAATTGTGAGTTGCTCCCAAGTCAATTAATACCACCACCTTGCCTCCAACCAAATGACCTCACAACTTTAGATATCTTCTAGTTGTGAGTCTTGTTACACTGTGCAGTGATAGCTGTTTTTCTTGCTTCTCCCGCTCAGTAATACTCCCCTTGTATGTTGCTCTTCCTCTTCTTATTGTCCCCCTAATAACATCATGATATTGAGTTGTTTGTTCTTGCAAACATGATTTAATCTATATTTTTCATCACAACGAAAACACTCTCCTTAATTTTTTTCTTGGTGTTCTGATTGCATCAGCCTTTTAATGTTTCCTATGTTGCAACCCTAAGTGATAGCCTTTATTTCATTACTGCACTTCTTGAAAGCAAATTGAGAATTAAAAGAATTTGTTACAACAATTGATCTTGAAGGTGTTGATATCCATTCTTCTGTTACTCTTTGAGTAGGATAATACCTATTCCCTCATATACCACGTATACTATACGTCTCCCATCAAAACAAGTTGAAACCTTTGAAGGAGTGCATTCTTGAAACCAAACCAAGATTGGTTTGGGTTGCAAGTTTCCCAACATTGAAACCAAGATAGAAACAATTCTTTCGATTGCCACCATAACAACTTCCATTTTCTCCTCTTCTTGTGGGCCTCTCAAATGGAAATATCTTTCCACTTTACCTGTCCACCTGATAGCATCTCCCTCAAAAACTGCAATATCCAATTGCCTCCATTTGCCACAACTCTTAATTCCCACAAACTCTTCACCTACTAACTCCTCTTGTGTGATCTCAATTGAAACCCTCTAGCTCATGGAAGTTAGTTACCACACTTACACTTTTTCCACTTCCCTTTTTCATGAATCTTTCCACAATCTTTTCCAAATGTTCCATGCATGAATCCTGTTGTGCAAGACGGGCTTCCCAATTACATCAATCTAGGTCAATCTTGCATCTAATCTTTCTTCAAAACCCTCTAGTAATTGAAGCCCATTTGCTAATGTCATCTGCAATGCTTCCACTCTTGACTCTATCATTCTTGTGTTCACCATGAGTAGCATCCACGAAGCCCAAAATGAGCTCTCATACCAGTTTACAACAGGATCAGAAAACAACTATGTATATTTCTAAAGATAAGTTTTCAAAGGTAAAAGAGACAACATTGTATATTTCCTTTAATGAACGAATAACCAAAAAAAACAACTCTGGCTCTTCGAGGATCCAGTGTCCTCCCACCTAATACTTCTTTTTCATGCCCCTTTTCTGTAAACCCCAAATGTATATAAACATAACCTCTCTTATTTAACAACTAACTCTACTGACATGGTAATTGACTCTCAACTACTTGTAATTGCATCAAATAGCTCTATTTCCCTTTCCCTTATTTCTTCTCTCATAAACCTTTGCAATAGGACATGCCTTATGAAGAAAGTGAAGTTAACAAACTATGGAAGACAACAAAAACGAAACTTGAGGCAAAAGCAATGAAAGAAAAAAATGAATGGCTATAGTACACACCCACAAATAACCATACCGAACTACTTAATATTCATTCAGAATGGAAGATGTGCAAAACTACATTACTCAACTATTATTCTCCTTTGAGAATATAACTAAGAAAAATATTATTTTTACCATGTTCACTTATCACCAATACAAATCCGTTCATATATATCAAGCAATGACTCAAAATGTTCCATGTTTGACTGTATACTATATAGGATATAGGATATGCCCAGCTCATCTTTATTGAATTTTGAAATCTATATGAATCAAACTATACTCCCAATCATTACATGCCTGGGCCTTAACACAAATGTGTGTTCATTTGGTGGATAACCAGAAATATACAATACATTCAAGAAACTTAGCTAGAAGCATCTACAACTCCAGCCCCTACCCCAAATAATGAGCATTAGGGATAACATTATTTGCAATTTGCATTAGTCAATCCTCAACCAGAATAAGCACAGTAGCAATTTCTACATTACCATTGGATTTGACAGCCTTGGGTCAAAAGCTTGATAGACAGACACAGCGGGACTAAGAAGTCCAATATTCAGACTAGCAGCTGAGGATGGCAAAATAGAAGCGCCTAATCCAGCAATGGGAGGATTAATTGCTGCATGAATGTACACGATCATGAGAAATAGTTGTTTAGAAAGGAAAATTTATGAACAATCAATACGTTATACTTACCGTTCCTGTCAGGATGATTGTAGCGGCAAGTGGCACCATACTTGCAACTGATTCATATGAATGAAAAAAAAATTAAGGATATTTAATCCAAAGAACACATGTGCTTTGATTAGCTTATTTTGGAGAAATAATCACTTTTTTGCATTTTCCTATGAGAGCTATGGTAAAATAAATACTTTCTCTATATTTATGAAACCAATTGAAAATAAACCAATACTTACCTGCCCGTTTTCATGTAGAATGGACAATCCACTTCCCCCTGTCAGGAGAGAATTCCTCAATAAAAACACAGTCTTTATATAAAATGAAGGCAATAAATTAGTAGAGGAAAAGGTCCTCATAAGCTAGAAGCCAAGGAGTGTGAGTATTTTACTGTAAAACTAGAAAAAGAGAAACTTTAAGCTGAAACCGTGTGCTTCTGAGACAGTGCGGAGACTTTATTTACATTGAGTAAACAATGAATATAATAAATAATAAATAAAAGATATTTGAAATCCTCTAATATAACAAAGTGATACGTGAATAAATAAAATGTTTCTAATGATACATATATAACATAAATTCCTTATTATAAAGGATTTGCTCCTTATTTCTATAATTATAGTATTGCCCATCAAGCTAAACATATAAGTCATATATTCTCAGCTTACAACAAACATGATCAATCATTGGCCCTCCTATAGACTTGATGAATATGTTAGCCAACTATATACTATAGTTGATAAATTGAAAACTTTTCTCTAATGAAATGACAATCTACCTCAATGTGTAAAGTTGTTTGATTGTCATATATAATGTGCATTTGGGAATTTTCGTCAAATTTAAGCTCTTTGAGAAGTTGGTTTGGACATACAAGCTCGCAGGTGACTAATGTCTTAGTCCTCTATTCTGCTTCTGCACTTGATCTTGCCACGACATTTTGTTTCTTACATTTCCATGATATTAAATTACCTCCAACAAGAATATAATACCCTAAAGTGGAGCATCTATCACTTGGTAACCCTACCTAGTTGACGTCAAAATATCCAACAATTTGAGTATTTCCCTTATTTTCATAATGAGGCCTTTGCTAGGAGCACTCTTAATATACTCTAAATCTGTACAATTGCATCCTAATGGTATTGAAAAGGAGTATAAAAGTTGACTTACTATGCTCACTGCAATGGCAGTGTCAGGATAAGTCATAGTGAGATAATTTAGCTTACCACTAAGTTGTCTATATCTCACAAGGTTAGAAGACAATTCTCCTTGGTCAAGTACAAGTTTGACACTCGGATCCATTGGCATGTCATAAGCTTAGCATTTAACATCCCTATTATCTCAAGTGTCTAGGATCTTTTGACTAGAACTATTGAGAATGATATTGTTTAGGTTGGACAATACCCTCCTTCACTATTAACAATTTCGTCCACATATAGAATGAGGTAGATATATTGTTAGGGAAAATGATGATAAAATAGAGAATTATCACCATCACTTTGTATCATTCTAAACTGTTGGATGAGAGTTCGAAAACACCCAAACCATGCACAGGATCTACAAAGACGACATACCATATTTGATGACTCCCTCTAATCAACAAATTGAGGAAGTTGCTCCATGTAGACTTCCTTATCAAAATCACAATGTAGATGTGCATTCTTGATAAGTTGAAACAAAGTCTAGTGAAAATAGCTACAATAAATAAGAGAAGTCGTATAGATGTCATTTTGGCAACAAAAGAGAAGGTATCAATATAATCTTATCCATAGACTTGTGTGTATTCTTTGGCTACAAGGAACCATCAATTTTACCATTAGGTCCTGTTTCAAGAGTATACAACTACCAACACCCAAAAATTGATGTTTCGATTGGAAGAGGAACCAACTCCTAAATACCACTACTTTGAAAGGCACACATCTCATCAAAGTATAACTGTGCATACATCATTGGAGAGACAACACAAGCACATACCAATGGTGATGGAGATAGTAAAAGTCATGTGACTCACATCTAACGTTGTTGAAAATCAAACATCGACCAGAGATATAGTTAAATTATAATGTGTAAATCTTACCTAACAAGCCTATTTTGTTATGTTGAGTTAGATTTAAAATTTACATTTTAAGATGGTATTGGAACCTATCCTTGTGAGGTTTATTGGGACTATAATGTCATCCATTATTGAACCATCCATAAATATTTAGTCTCATGCTCGAGATGACGAACCTTCAACATGAGAGGGTGTGTTAGAAATCCTACATCGACTAGAGATATGACAAAGTTGTAATATATAAGTGATAGCAAATTTCACCTTACAAGCCAATTTTGTGAGATTGGAAATCCTACATCGACTAGAGATATGACAAAGTTATAACATTTAAGTGAGTGCAAATCTCACCTAACGCCAATTTTGTAAAGTTGAGTTAAACTTAAAGTCCACTTTCTAAGAGTCATCTTTCCCAATATTCGATCCTGCAAGGTAACATTGTTTTAGTGAAAGTGAAGTTAATGTCATGGGATTAGGTCAATTGGGTGACAGGAAATAAACTAAAAGGGCAGTTAGGGACATAAAGAACAAAATCAATAGTAAAGAATAGAAGGGGTTGGGCAGTGCCAATGTCGCAATCTTGTATTTGTGAACCATTGATAACCGTTATAAAAGGCAAAGTTAGAATAGTAGCAAAGAAAGAGAAAAAAGAATGATTACCAAATTAGTTGTACCAAAGTTATAGCCCAAGCACCAAGAAAGAGATTAAAAGAGAAAACAAATGAATTACCAGTGCCACCAAGGCAATGTTACTAGGAGATTTTACCAAATTAGTTGTACCAAAGTCTTTCCCATGCATTTTTAACACTTATCAATGGTATGTCCAGTGGAGATAATGGTCACGTATTGGATAGTTTTTAGAATTATTGTGCAAAAGAGTATAAAATTATTAATTTGTGATCTAAAGGCAATATTTTACCCAACAGATGAAGTATGTGTCTCCATGTTTATTTCCTGAGGAATACAGAGGAGCATGGATGCACATAGGTTATAATAGGGTTACTTACTAGTGATTCCAAAATCTGACAAGGGTAGTAGCATATTCTTGTGGCAAGTCATACAAGCCCAAGGTCATAAAAATGTTCTGCAGTTAAAGTTCCTTCTTTACATGGAGGAAGGAGCTCATTAACATCATGTAAGGTAGCATGAAGTTGCCGAAGCATACATAGGACCCTTCAATCATTGTGGAGTAAAAAGTGTCAATAGATCTTTGCACACACCGTATAGACATCATGTGTCACTGGTATAAAAGGCATAGACCTTACTACTCCAAGCTGATGCACACATCCCATGAGGACGAAAAAAAGAGAGGTGTGAATAGTGGATTTAATAACACTACATAGTTATACATAAATGTATATATTCACATTGTGTTGTAGAAATGGATTTCACAGTTGTAGTGAGATATTTGTGGCCTAACCCACCTAAGCATGACCCAATTTGGAAGCCCAAGTTTTATAGTTAGACTAGTCCATCTTCTCAATATTAACAATATGGTTAAAAAATACGAAAAAGTATGTTCTAGATGTTGATTAGGTGCTCGAAGACATTTTCTTTTTCTTAAAATTAGAAAAACAAATAATCTGAGAAAAGTAGATCAGACCACTAAATAAACTTCGATGAAGCCACCACCACAAGGGTAGGAGTGCATGGAGGAGGCGACCTAGGCGCAAGTTGTTTTGTCTTCATGTACCACCAAACTTCTTGATTAGAGATGTGAAGCTGTAGGGAAGAAGACGCATGTGAGGGCTCATGGATGGGTGGATCATGTCAACATTTGTACGGTTGGATAGATTATGCAGCACAATCCCAACCTTGTGCTCATCAGAGCAAATGGAGGTCGCCAAAATAATGCACACAAACTTAGAAATGTTTGCCAAAAGAAAAATCTTCTGAAGATGATGAGTCTACCGAGTCAATATGGTTTTTTTGAAAAAAAGGCTCTAATTACCATGTTAAACTATAGGAAAGAGAGAGACATTGAGTTGAAACTAGATGTTTCTGAGACAACACAAATGCTTTATTTATATTGAGATAATGAAATCAATACAAATAAATAGAGAAGATATGATATCCTCCAATAACAAAAATTATGATACAGGAATAAAAATGTTCCGACTAATACATATATAATTTAGATATTCCTTATTACAAAGGATTTGCTCCTCAGTTCTATAATTACACCACTTATAATATAAGTTAGAGGAGTGCAAGGAACACAATCTTTTGAACACACCCTCTTCAACTGGTTAAAATTTACTAACTATAAAATTTATGTGTTCCTAGCATTTCTGTAAGTTATAATGTCATATACCATCAAAGTAAAAGTATGAAGAAAAACTTTAGTTATGCAGATTGTAGCCTAGAAAAAGTCTTAGTTACAGCCAAACAAAACCAATCAAATCCCTCAAATTCAATATCATAATTTCTACTACAATTATTAATTTGGGTCAGCAGTTCAAAGCAGCATACAGCTAGCAAATAATGGAATGAATTGGAAAAATCAACAAATTTGAAAAGAATATGATACTAGATGAATTGGTCTGTCTTTCCTTTGATCAAAGAATGGGCAGCAAAGGATAAAGATTTACCAGTCTTACTGGAAGTCCTTTGCTATTTTGCAATGATGGAGATATAAGAGACTTAATTGGCTGTATATCTCCAAATGCCCCTCCTATCATAGAACTTGTCTCTGTCTGTGCAGCAGTATGACTAAACTCATCAGACAACTGAATCTGGATATCCTTGGGGTGATGGAATTTGCAAGCAGCACCAAATTTACATTTTCCAGTTTTCATGTAGAACTGCATAAATATTAAAACATGGCGTAAGCCATACAGACAAGTAAAATCACATGTTAATGGAAAATGTATATTACTAACCGTGCAAGGGGGCTCAGATGGCCTCTCAGGTAAGCCAGAAGATATATCATCATTTTCAGAGGAAACCATAGGATGATTAAATTTGCACTTCGAACCAAACTTGCATCTCTGAGTTTTCAGAAAGTACTGCAAAGTATATTGGATTCAAATGAATTAGAAAATGCCCAAATACAAACGAAGAGAGAGAAAAAAAGGAAGGAGAAAATAAATTGAAAATTCTACTCACTGGACAATCTGGTTCCCCTGGTCTCTCAGGAGGAGTTTCACTTGTAACAACATTTGGAACCTAAATCAAGTACGAGTCAACCATGTCCATCGTCAACAAATTAGTGCAAACCAAATTTTCTAGATAATAATATTTAACCTTTTAAGATCAAAACCCAATACCAGCAGAGAAAAAATAAGAAAGGTAAGAAACAAAATATTTACTCACAACATGAGATAACTAGAACAAGAGTGGTCGTAGGATACAAAATAGGCAGCCCATGTAGGTTTTAAACACAATCTTTGCCACACCTATCCTAAACTTCAAAGGGTACTAGATACTTCTAGAGAAAAATTGATTAACATTGTAGTAAAAGATCATTCTGATAAAGTTACACGGGAAGTACATAGACTAATGCATAGACAGATGCATATTAAGTTGCCAAATCAAATAAGTGAAACAATATCACCACAGATCCCAAATTAAAATCTCACATACCAATTAGTACCCAGAAATAAAAATATGGTTTCATTAAATTTAGATGTAGAAAGTGCCCACCACTGATATTACAGGATTATCAGCTCAGGACAAGGATATAGAAAGTAAAATTAAGAAAGATAATGCAGCATTTGAGGGTAATAACCTCCTTCATAAAAATTACAGAATTTACGCTTCTTTACCTTCCCCACTAACTTTCTTACACTAATAGCTTAATAGAATATCCCACTCTTTTCCCTTTTCCACACACACTGCGGTCAGTAAACCAAGTTCTCAACCTGTCTGATATTCCCCCTCATGTATCCTGCACAGGGTGCCCAAGAAGAAAGTATATGCAGTCCCTCTAAATCCCCATTTCATATTTGTGGAAACTCCCACAGTCCCTCTAAATCCCAAATACGGTTGGCCACTATCAAATCCCAGGAAGTATTGAAGACACAAGTCTAAATTATCTTACAGTTAAACAAAGATATTATTAGCTCTACCCTTGATAAAGGGTTTTTAATGAGACAACTAAAGATAAAATGTGAGGTTCCTATTTTATTAAAAAGTAGAACATGTCAAGATGTATCTCTTGTCTCCACTAGTTTTGTTAGTTCAAATGACTAAGAATCATATCTTTACTGAGTATCTGATAAGCCCTCAAGCTAAATTTATAACAAGGTTCATTCATATGATTTGCATGTTCCAGCCTCTGGCAAAAACATTGAGATATTATAATTAGCCATTAATCTTTAATATTATTAGAATATATATGGTAATACAAGAACTATTGTACTAGAATATTTTGGTAGTGTTTATTTATTGTTATAATTTATAATTTTACTCTATTATAAGTAATAAATATTTCTATACAGTGTTCACACTGAAAAAAATAGAAATTGAGGGTTTTTACTACAAATGTAACCAATATAAACATTGATTTTTTTTTGAAACTGGTATATAATACTCCGCTATACATTCACATATGTTTAACTCTATAACTTTCTATAAAATATAGAATCGTAAGAATACATGTTAACTTTACAATTACCAATAGTAAATGTACTATACAATATGATATAATTTTCATAGGCATAAAAATAATAATAGTGATAATAATAGCAACAGTCACCTCTTTCCAATCCGGGATTCCACCCTCAGGAACCCAAACAGGATGGTCAAACTTGCAGCTATCTCCAAACTTACAGGTTCTCGTGAGCATATAGTGGGCACAATCTTTCTCTCCTGGCCTCTGTGGATATATAGTCATATTGGAAGCACTTTCATATCTAGGGCGCTTGGCCAGTGAGTTTGTAGAATACCAAGCTTCACTTTGCCCAATTGTACCCAAAATGGTTGGATGGTAGAGAGCTATAGTACATAATAGGCGGGTATATACAAAAAACCAAAGCAAACGTATAATGTTACGTTATAAGTTTGGCTAAGAAAATAATTTTCTACAAAAAGCATACGTTAGTAAATATAACGGATATACTTTATATAAAAAATAAAAAATGAAATGACTAATGTTCACTGAGATTCGACAAAAGCCGTAAGTATACATTTATTGATCTTATACCAAAATATCGTAAAAAAATATATCAACCACATAACATGACATATTCCCGAAAATACGTAAAGTATTAACTATATGGATGAATTGAAGTACACAATCGTCAGCCTCGCCTTGTCGGTAAGTAACAAGTAACGCACGAACAAAAAAAGGAAACCCTAGCACTCTTTTTTCTCTCTTTAGCTACTGTTATCAATGTTGTTCATAACAAGTTGCATGCATTCAATAATAACAGAATCTATCCTGAGCATATCTTCGCTTATTCGCTAGACCAGCCACCAATCTGCATCATCAATTGAGATTCCAAAATCATATCCATAACTAACCCTGTGCTGGCAGCCAGAATCCTTCATAACCAACCAGAGACAATGAAATTTAACCTGGATACTCTGGTGGCCAAAACTCTAATTAATCACTAAAACTTAAAAACAAGGGTAAAATACTAACAACACAACAGCCAATAAACACTACACTACACTACTCCGCACAACACGACAGTGCTATGATGTGCATCACATCCTCACCCTCACAACCACCTATCATATCATCTCAAACATAAACACCATTTACCGAGCTTATCTTCCTAGAAAACTGAAACAACAAACACGTGCTTCAAGAACCACACACAATGAGTGAAATCTCGGTTACTTCATTTTAAAGTAAACACAGCATTGAGCTCATTTACTCAGTCCCTGTTTGGTTCAACGTGGAGAAATAAATAAGTAAACCCTTTTCTAATACTAAAAGAAAACCTCCTTTTTTTTTCTCAAAAACAACCCACTCAAACATGCACTTACAACCGAAATTCGTAGATTACAACATAGCAAGAGGACTCGGTGAAATCTCGGTTACAACATAGCATTTTTAGTTTAACCTAAACTGAATAGCTTAGTCCAGTTAGGTTAAACTCGGAGAAATAACGAATCAGTTAGTTCTAAAAGGCAATCTACGGAAACAAGCACTTCTGACCTAGAAAAAAAAAAGTAAATAAGGAAAAAAAAAGGGGAAACGTGAGAAACTAACCCTCGGAGGAGCGTTTGAAGTCGAGGGAGGAGGTGGCGGCGGAGGAGGCCCAGGGGGAGAGGTAGTTGGCGGCGGCGGAGGAGGCTACGCGGGAGGTGACGCC
>Ga0123341_1002529_pt1 | contig 15103 bp, 9 predicted proteins | sample Turbeapinknodule_FD_89959 | JGI IMG/M metagenome (GOLD analysis project Ga0123341, IMG submission 89959) | Root nodule microbial communities of legume samples collected from Mexico - Turtle bean Mexico pink nodule | ecosystem: Host-associated > Plants > Roots > Nodule | place: Mexico: Nepantla... | reverse complement strand
ATATATAATTTAATTAATATAAAAATTAATTATTATTTAATAATTTTCTAATACTGTTACAAGCATATATAAAATTCTAATTTAAACCAAAGAAATATACACTTACGACATTAAACTTTGTCTTAATTTAATACAATACAGTTAAGCTAAAAATCCATGAGGGAAGTCTTTGTTTTGCTAACTATATATCCAAAGCGGATGAAAAATAAAACATGTTAACCATAGCAGATAAAATAAACAAAATACAAATTTTAGAAAAAAAGATAAAACGAATTTTTAATGACATTTTCATATTCTACCCCTTCTACGTCATGGTGTAGATGGCGGTCTCCTGCAGTATGGACAAACGCCAGGTGGCAAGAAGCACGATTGACACGTGGCAGTTTATTTATATGAAAACGACGTCGATGTTTACTTTTGTTGAGGTAAAGGACAGAAACATGGTATTTTGTGGAGCGTTTGTCGCAATGTCTTTGAAGCTAGTGTGGGCCCTACCACGGTTGCTAATTGCAACCACTTCTCCTAATTTCGAGGAATGATGATCAAAGCAGACACGTGGTCCACACGGTAACGATTCTAAGACCCTTGTTCACCACGCCATTGTCTTGTTCCTCTTCTTCTTTGTTTTCACTCTTCAACTTCAGTATTCCACTCTTCACACACGCTTCTCATCACACCAGGTGTGCTCCAATGTCTAAAGATGATAACTCTTCACAGGATTCTTCATCTGATATTGAATTGGCTCTCTCCTTGACCCTCTCTCCCTATGCCCCAGCTTCCTCATTCAGTGGGATTACCATTCTCACTTCTGGAACCAAGAGACCTGCCTCTATTTCTGATTCTGTTCTTCCTGCTAACTCTCCCAGGTAAATAACCTTAATACCAAATCACCCTCTTGTTTCTTTTGCTGTTTAATCTAGTATACTAATATGACTAATATGTTAAAAGGTCTAACTCACTTGATTCAAAAGTATATGGGAGTTGTTGTAAATATGTCTGCTATGTTTGGATCCAATTTCATTTATTCACCATTTGATATCTAAATCAAAATGTTAATGTTAATACATTCTTCATTGTGTTTAATAATGACATTTAATAGTATATAACATATAAGAAACATTTCATAGTACATAATACACTGAAAGTCCACTTCCTAATATACATTGTTGATTCATGTGTTATTCTTGCTTTGACTTGTGATGGAATTATCACTTCTGTTGTGATTGTGACTGATTTTTTTTATGCAGACAAGTTGTTGGATGGCCTCCCCTTGGAGCATATAGAATGAACAACTATAATAGCCATGCAAAGTCACCAGCCACGGAAGTTTTCAATTCTACAGTTGACAAAAGAGCAAGCACTAGTACTGGGGTTAGGAAGAGTGCAGATGGTGGCAGTGATAGTAACAACACTGTTTCCAAGGAAAACGTAAATCTCAGGAATTCCCTGTTTGTGAAAGTAAAAATGGATGGAATAGCAATTGGAAGGAAGGTTGATTTGAATGTTCATGGTTCCTATGAAACCTTAGCTCAAACTTTGGAGGAAATGTTTGAAGAATCAACTACAGTCCTCCCTAACAAAGGTAAAATTTCCTTTTGAAAAAAAATCCAAAAGTTTTCTCAACACTCAATACAAACTCTACAAAATGACAATCGAATAACTTAAAACAATCAAAATCTAAATGATCAACAGCTCCACATACTAAATGCAACAAAATTGAGAAGTTAATCAACCCATAAATCAAAACAACTAAAATCAAAAAGGTAAATTTAATGCATTTAGGTGTCATATACTTCAGTACCCGCCCCCAACCCCATTTAATAAGTAGGTGGAAAAGGGGTCTAACAAACAAATCCAACTCATGGGTTTTACCAGCTGGAATCCATTGGAATGGATTTTTTGGCATGTCATGATGATAACTTCTTCCTCTTTTTTTCACTGTGCCAAATCTAAATTATGTGTTATTTACTATTGTTCAAAAGGTAGTTTGTACATGAATAGAAGGTTGAAAAGTTGACAAGCACATGTGGTTTAGCCTTTTACTCTGCCTTTTGTTTTATCTAATTGCGAATAAAATAGATATCTTGGTGTATACTCCATATTTTAGTAATCAAAATGTAACAAATTTCAAAGATACAGATCAAAGTACAAAACTACATAGCAACACAACCTTATATTCTGTTTTTATAAATAAAGTTCTGGTTTGGCTTATTTTTTTTCTGTTGGTGTGTAGTACATTTTGGTTTTGATAAATAACATAGAGTTTAATTTTGGCTATTCAATGTGCTTGACTCCTCTTTTCCCCCAATGGCGATGACATCATTGTAGTAGGATCAAATGGAGAAGATCATGGTACAATAGTTGGAGGAAATGTGCATTCAAAATGGCTGGATGGTTCTTCCGACTTTGTGCTCACTTATGAAGACAAGGAAGGAGATTGGATGCTCGTTGGAGATGTTCCTTGGTGGTAAGTATTCGGTTTGAACTCATCAATTACATTTTAGTTTTCAAAGTTTCTCTCCCTTTAAGTGCTGCATATCATTGACACATGCTCTATATTTTTCCATCCACCTAAAATTTGCATTGCTGATTGATTTTCAAATAGTATATGTGTATTGTTTCATTTGGTGTGGCAAATCTAAGAATGTGCGGTAGGAAGTCCATGCTGCTTTCTTGATGATTCCTAGCCCTTTTGAAAAATACCTGTAATGGTAATAACTGAAAGAATCAAACATGTTTATGCTCAGTATTATATGTTCTAAACTCGTTACTTTTTCATCAACCTTTATTTCTGCTACCCTTGTGTAGTTTGTGGGGTACCAGGATTCTATATGAAAAATTGATGGTGCCAGATAGTAGCTACTAGCTACTATAAGGCTTAAATTAAATATATCACTATTTGCTACTGATTTGCACATCCTGTGTTTCATAACACTTAAGCTTCCATTCAGTGGACAATCCATCATATCAGAGTTTACCGGTCATGGTCTTTTCTGGAACAAGGGAAATGGTGTGAAAAACTGTAACTAGAACAAAAAGCATGAACTGTGGAGATTTGAGAAAGCAATTGATTTGTTGAGTTGTAGGACCTTTTGTTTTATCTTGTTTGATACTTTTCTACCTTTATCCTTGAAATTGCAATCAGGATGTTCCTTAACTCTGTGAGGAGGCTCAGAATCATGAGGACACATGAAGCTAATGGACTTGGTAAGTAGATTCATTATTATTCCTACCATTACCTCCCTTTACTCTTTTTTTCTTTCTCTAACTTAGTTACTTATGTGCAGCTCCAAGATTGGAAAGAAGAATAACAGATCGAAATGCAAGCTCATATAGATAATGTTCACGTTTACAACTTTAAATCGCAAAACTTATGGCCTAAAACGTACAACACAAAAAGAATGAATATGTATGGGAGAAAAATCAGGAACAGGAATGTTAAGTAATACTGCGAAGTAATGGATTTTTGATATTTAAATAATCAAACCTCGTCTTTTTTTTCTGGTTCAATTGAAAGGGTGGTTGTTAAATTTCTCTTGGTATATCACATAGAAGGCACAGGCGCCATACATTTGTAATATAAGTAATTTCTGTTTGTTCATAATGTAAATGTAAATGAGATGTTTGCTATCTCTCTTATCAAATTTTGATTTCTGTTATTGTATTTTGAATTTTCAGTTGAAATAAGAATTGTTTTCCCTGTTTTTCAGAACCACTGTTGAAAATAGTGTATAGGAATTTAAGATAAGTGGAAAGTTGATAAAAATAGTAAGATGGATATTATATAAGACAAAAATTCATAAATTCATTATCTTATGATTTTGGGTTGAATGTGGTTATATTTCTTATATGAGTTTGTTCAAAATTTGTTGATGCCAAATTTGTTAAACGTCTAAACTAATCTACCTGTTTTACTTTATTTTTTCTTCTCCATGTTGAACACGCTTAACTTTTTTATAAGAACTTTGAGAACCCCAAGGGATTGCATACTATCTTGTACATTTCTTTGTCTAACAACAATGTTTAAGTAAAAAACAGCAAGTCCTCAAGCACAAGCAATCCAATGGAATTTAGAAAGAATAATTGGCTGGATTAATGGTTGTGAAATTTGAATTGATGCCCTTTTTTGTGGTGCTACAATTTTGATATAGACTTGAATAAATGGACCGGAATTGAGAACATGGACTAACGCAATGAAATAGGATTTTGATTTCAATTTATCAAAAAACCCAATGCACATAAACCAATGAAATCACAGAATAAAAAAACACACAATGCACAGAAAATGTTGCACCAATCGGAGAACTTTGGAAACAACGTCAGTGTTGACGCGTGGTGCATGTGGATGTTGCAAAAGTATTTAGTTGGTAACTACCAAACCTACCTGGGCGGAAACTTCAATGTTTCTGACGAGGTCTTGTTCCAAATCTCACTTTTTCCTATTTTTCACATTCACATCCATGTTCAAGTTCCCTTCCTCACTTCGAGGAATTGGGGGCACTCATTCTAATCCTCCCTCCTCGTTAACAGCATTTGTTATTGCCAATGGAAATTGCACTTTCTCTTCACAATTCCCAAACCCCACTTCTGGGTTCTTCATCTCCTGGGAACCTTTCCTCTTTGGGGCGTTGCTTTGCCTCAAAGGTAAGAGATTGGTGTCACCCCTTTTCCCGGATTTGTTGTTCCTCCATGGAACGAAGGCTGAAACCCAAACCAAAGAAAGTTGAGTATGTTGAAAGAGAAGTGACAGTTTTGGAGGGTACCCCGATCAGGAAACTGTCCTCTTTTAGGATTTGTTGTCAGATTGAGAAGTTGGTTTTGTGTAATAGGTACCGGGAGGCAATGGAGTTGTTTGAAATTTTGGAAGTTGGATATGATGGTTTCGATGTGGGTGGCAGCACCTATGATGCTTTGGTGAATGCTTGTGTCTGTTTGAGATCGATTCAAGGTGTTAAGAGGGTGTATAATTATATGATCAATAGTGGGTTTGAGCCTGATTTGTTTGTGATGAACAGGGTTTTGTTTATGCATGTGAAATGTGGTCTCATGCTTAAGGCATGGAAGCTGTTTGATGAAATGCCTGAGAGAAACGCGGTTTCGTGGATGACCATGATTGGTGGACTTGTAGATTGTGGGAATTTCTCTGAAGCTTTTAGGTTGTTTCTGTGTATGTGGGAAGAGTTTAATGATGGAAGATCTCGCACGTTTGTCACCATGATTCGTGCGTCGGCTGGATTGGGTCTTGTTCAAGTGGGAAGGCAGATTCATTCATGCGCTTTGAAAAGAGGGGTTGGTGATGATAATTTTGTGTCTTGTGCACTGATTGATATGTACAGTAAGTGTGGTAGCATCGATGATGCTCATTTTGTATTTGATCAAATGCCAGAGAAGACAACTGTAGGATGGAATTCCATTATTGCTAGCTATGCACTTCATGGTTATAGTGAGGAGGCTCTTAGTTTATACTTTGGCATGCGAGATAGCGGTGCTACAATAAATCATTTTACTATTTCAATAGTGTTAAGAATTTGTGTAAGATTGGCTTCTCTAGATCATGCAAAACAAGTGCATGCTGCTTTAGTTCGTCATGGTTATGGCACTGATATAGTGGCAAACACTGCACTTGTAGACTTCTATAGCAAATGGGGTAGGATGCAGGATGCCCAGCATGTTTTCAACAGGATGCGCTGCAAGAATGTCATATCTTGGAATGCATTGATTGGCGGATATGGTAACCACGGTCAAGGAGAAGAGGCTGTAGAGATGTTTGAGCAGATGCTTCAAGAAGGGATGATTCCTAACCATGTGACTTTCCTTGTTGTCTTATCTGCTTGTAGCCATTCAGGATTATCAGAAAGAGGTTGGGAGATTTTTCACTCTATGAGTAGAGATCACAAGGTTAAGCCCAGAGCAATGCATTATGCATGTATGATTGAACTATTAGGCTGGGAGGGCTTATTAGACGAAGCTTACGCACTAATAAGAAGTGCTCCTTTCAAACCAACCACAAACATGTGGGCAGCATTGTTGACAGCATGCAGAATGAACGAGAATCTAGAGCTGGGGAAGTTAGCTGCTGAAAAGCTTTATGGGTTGGAGCCCGAGAAGCTGTGTAATTATATATTGCTTCTGAACCTATACAACAGTTCTGGTAAATTGAAGGAAGCAGCAGGTGTTTTGCAGACCTTAAAGAGGAAGGGTTTAAGAATGCTTTCAGCATGTAGCTGGATTGAAGTCAAGAAACAACCTTATGCCTTCCTTTGTGGAGACAAATCTCATTCCCAAAGAAAGGAAATTTATGATAAGGTAGACAGCCTGATGGTTGAAATATCTAGGTATGGTTATGCCGTGGAGAATGAAACTTTGCTTCCTGATGTGGCTGAAGAGGATCAGCATATTCTAAAATACCACAGTGAAAAGCTGGCTATAGCTTTTGGACTTATCAACACTCCATATTGGACACCTTTGCAAATCACTCAGAGCCATCGTGTGTGTGGTGATTGCCATAGTGCAGTTAAACTTATAGCCAAGGTTACAGGACGAGAAATTGTGATAAAAGATGCTAGTAGATTTCACCATTTTAGAAATGGTAGTTGTTCTTGTGGTGACTATTGGTGATAACAAAATTGTATCATTCACGTCACAGTCCTATACAACGAGTAGCTAGCTGTCAGCTCACCTTAGCCTCACATTTACTTAGGATACAACTATAATACATGTAATTTATTCTGTGATCCGTTAATAAAAGTCCTATCTCTTTGTAGCGCTTTGTGCTTGCTTGTCATGTTTAATTTGTGTTTGTTATTGGTTTGGTTTGCTGAGGACTGACTAGCTAAAGGTTGCCTGATTTCGTTTTTGTAATTGGATAACATCTTTAAGCTCATAAAAACTTAAAATAAACTCAATACTTTGTAGTGTTGTGTTGTGAATGTCATTGATGCCAGAAATTGCAACCCTTGCACTATGTAGATCAACATTAAATTGCGCATTAAATAGATTATTGTAAGTGCTTAATAGATTATAAGTATTGATAGATTCCATTGGTCACGTCACAAAAATTTAATGTCGTCAGTAAAAGTCATTTAACAATTTTGGAGGATTAAAATAATATTTTTGTTTTTTAGGGACTAAAAAAGACATAATCCATATTTAAGGAATTAAAAACTTACTTAAACCTTTTAATTAATCATAAATAAAATTGAGTCTAGTACTTCAGAGCCCAGAGCAAATTTTTTTTTGAAGAGTTTAGTGCAAGAAAAACACTATTTTCGTTGCTTATTTTTGTTTTTGTTGGTCAGGATTGAGATTATGAATTAAGGAAATCGTGCGTTGCTCAAGTGCACCGATCCAATGGATCTTTCTGAAAGAAAGTTCCTCTCGTTTATAAGTATAAAGAAAAAAAACTCAGACCAAGTTAATTACTTGTGTTTACTTCATCAGTACGTCTAGAGAGTTATTATTCCTATTCAAAGAACAATAGATACAATTGCTTTACCTTGGTTTCTGCTGAAATCTATGTCTCTGTGCCAAAACCAGGATACAAAAGAAAATTTATTTGCAAAAATCAATACATCTTGATATACCAATTAATATTTTAAAGATACATGCGAATAGCTGATTACAAAATTACAGCTCTAAACAGGTTGATGAACAAGGATAAACCGATTTCAGCTTCTACATTAGGCCATTAACCGGTGATGTGCTAAAAACTGGTGACTCTTTGTTGTTAGCTGCATCATTGCCACTGCTCTTTCTTCGAGGCTTAGCCTCTCCAAGCATCATAATGACATCCCTCATGGTTGGTCTGTCCTTGGGGAGCTTGGCTGTGCAAATAATTGCTATTCTTAGAACTAGAAGCATCTCTTCTACAACATGCCTGCTATTTCCTACACTGGGGTCTAATGCTTCTTCCAGTGATTTGTTGTCTCTAATCTTCATTCTAATCCACTCTACAATGTCTATTGACTCTCCAAAGTCTGGATCTAAAGGCCTCTTTCCTGTGAGAAGCTCCAACAAAACTACTCCATAACTGTATACATCAATCTTCTCATCTACCTTCAAGGCATATCCATATTCTGCCAAATAGTAAATCATTGAAATGTCATGAATTTCTACATCTAAGGTAGAGCAAATATGAATATAGACAATCTTCACAAATATAAACATTTAATGATATGTTAATTGAAAGATATTTGCTCTAATGTATAAGCTACATATCCTGCTTCATCTTAAGTGGTTTGGAAGCTAATGTAGCTATGAACTGATAAAGTAAGATCTATAGAACTAGTAACTCACCAGGGGCAATATAACCATAAGATCCAGCAACCATGGAGACTGTTTCATTCTTCTGGATCATCATCTTGGCTAAACCAAAATCTGCTATCCGTGCCTCAAGATTTGCATCAAGCAATATATTGTTTGACTTGATGTCTCGATGGATAACGGGGGGATGACAATCATGATGAAGATAAGCAAGTCCCTGTGCAACTCCTAGAGCTATGTTGTACCGTGAAACCCAGTCTACAAGCAATCTGGTTGCTTGTCTACCGTGCAAGGCTTCTCCTAGGTTGCCATTGTGCATAAATTCATAAACTATCATCACATCAATGTCATTATGAAGAAATCCTAATAGTCTAACAATGTTCCTATGCCTTAGTCTCCCTAAAAGATTCACCTCCCCCACAAGGTCATCACTACGTCCTACTTCAATATCAGTTCCTGTTCTCCATAATTTTTTCACTGCCACAACTGTGTTTGATTGCAGTACCTCAGCCTTATAAACAATCCCTGTGGCTCCCATGCCAATCACATTTGTTTCCTTGATGCAAGCTAGAATGTCAGTACTTGTAAAACCAAGCCGCTGAAATGCCATCAATCTCCAGGGCCATCCTTTGCTACCCTTGTAAAATCTTTCTCGGAAGCAAAACCCATCAGTGTACCATCTTAAGTACAAAGATCTACCTACCACAATCGCTATCCCAATAACTAGGATTGATGATATTCCAGTGATCCATGCTGTAATCATATGCTTTGTGCGTAAGCTTCTTTGCCTTGAGGAGTATGCAGAGTTTTGGTCACATGGAGGGAGGACACCACCACATAGGCCAAGATTGCCCACAAGATCATTTGGGTTTACAGTTCTTAGTATTCCATTCGCTGGGACTGGGCCTTCTAGCTTATTGTATGAGACATTGAGTGCTTCAAGAGCTGGAGATATTCCAAAGCTTTCAGGTATTTGGCCTGTCAGAGAATTGTTGGAAAGGTCAACCATGGCCAATGAAGGCATCTTAGCTAAAGATTTTGGGATTTCACCAGTCAATTGGTTGTTTTGGAGGTTCAAATTTACCAACTTCTGACATGAAGCAATGCTTGCTGGAATGCTTCCAGACAGATGATTTGATGAGAGATCAAGAACTGCAAGGGATGGACAGTCCTGGAATTGGTCTGGGATTTCACCTTCCAAGTTGTTGTTGGAGACCATGAAAGCCTGCAGGTTTGGAATGGAAAGGACGGTGGAGGGAAGAGAAGAGTGAAGTTTGTTTCTTGAGAGATCAATGAAGGAAAGGGATGTGGAAGAAGCAATGTCATCAGGAATTCCACCAGAAAGACTATTGTTAGCCAATTCTAACCTTTGAAGCTTCCCAAGCTTGCCAAGACCCACAGGAACTGTCCCTGAAAGAAAATTGTTGTGAATTCGAACACGTACAAGTGAAAAACACGTTGATAGGCTTGATGGAATTGGACCAGAGAAGGCATTGTTGAATAGTATAAGCTTGGTGAGATTGCCCTGGCTGCAAAGAGTTTCTGGAATCTCTCCAGAGAAAGAATTGGATGACACATCCAACCATTGCAATGGTGAATTCTTTCCAAGGTTACTTGGCAATGGCCCTGACAAAGAATTGTTCCATAGCTCAAGTACCTCCAGTTGTGGTAAATCTCCAAAGCCAGAAGGCACAGGACCAGTCAGCTGGTTGCCCATCAAGTTGAGAAGTTTTAAATTCTTCAGCTGACTTATTTCAGCCGGAATTTGTCCTGACAACATGTTATCAGAAAGATCCAGCAACTGCAAAGAAGTCATATTGCCAATTGCTGCTGGAATTCTGTCTTCAAAATTGTTGTTGTATAAGAAAACTGTATTCAACAACTTGAGCTTTCCCAATACACCTGGAATCTCACCACCAAGATTGGCTACTGCTAAATCAAGATACTTAAGATTGGTGAGGTTGCCAAACTCTTCTGGAATGACACCTTCAAATTCATTATATCCAAGGATCATATACTCCAGTGATGAAAGTTGTCCCAGCTCTCCAGGAATTTTACCAGTGAGATTGTTCCCTGATAGACCAAGGAACCTCAACTTATGCAAGTTACTGAATGATTTTGGAACTGACCCTACAAAAAAGCTGCCTCTGAGATCAAGCATCTCTAAGGAGGAGGCATTTCCAAGGTCCTCAGGAAGAGAACCTGAGAATTCATTGCTGGATGCATTTAAAGTCATGAGTCTCCATGCTCTTCCAAGGCCTAATGGAAAGTCACCAACGAAGAAATTTTGGCTCACATCAAGTTTGTTAAGTGTGGTGAGATTGGCTAAGGATTTTGGCAATGGTGATGAAAAAGCATTGCAACACAAGTTGAGAGAGGTAAGACTTTTAAGTCTTTGTATAACATTGGATACTGTACCACTGAGATTCTTGTGGGAGAGATCAAGCTCCTCAACGGCTCCAGCTGAGTTGCATTTGATGCCAGTCCAGCTACAATGAGATGCATCCTTTCCCGGTGCTTTGTCATGCAGTTTCCAATCCCGAAGAGTGTTTAATGGATCAGTGAGACTTGCTTTTATAGAAAGCAAAGTCGATACTTCATCATTTACAGCAGCAGAGAAACCATAGGAGGAACAACCAATGTAGCAAAAGAAGATGAAAAGCTGGATTTTCATTTGGTTCTTGATCTTCTTCATGCTGTTTGATTAATGGTTCACTTGTCCATCATTTGCATTCTTGTGAAACGAGGGAGACGGTTGTGAGGATGGACACAACACTGACAGAGAGTAATATGTGCAATTTGTGAAAAATGGTTTAAAGAAGAACTGCATATGGATGTGATTCTGTATATTATATGACCAATAAATAAACCAGAAAACAGTAGTTTCGGTTTAAGAACTAGTCAGATTTATGAAGTGGTATTTCAAAGAAGCTAGTAGTGCACCATAGTGTATGTAAAGACAGGTGAAGCTTTGGATCTATTACAAGTTTATCCGTCATAAAACATGGGAGAATATGGCTCTTAATGTTGTTTAAGTTTCTACTTCTTCATCTTTTGCTTGTCCTTGTCAATTTGAAGAGGGATAATGCAGTTAATTTGTTTTATTTAAAAAACTTTATCTCTTGTTTGTTTATTACAAATTCCTTTTACGGTAATCAAATTCTCGCTAACATGATTGTTAGCGAAGGAATGTGAAATTTAAAATCTTCTCCACATAGATCAGAAGACTGATCCACAATGGCCTTAAGATTTTATATTTCTTTTCTAGCAGTTAATACTAATAAATGTAATCATAATAATTACTGAACCCATCTCCGAGTTACTTTTCCAATTAAACTATCAGAACACTAGATCTCACAACTTCACAAACATAGACATCAATTCCACAATCTATAGTTGAGATCAACCAGATGCGGGAAACGAGAAAAAAGTGAGGTAAAAATATAGAAGAATATGGCATCCAGATTAACACAGTACTACACTGTTAAAGTGTTAAAGGGAACTTTATTTTCAACCTCCTCTGAGCTTTATGGTTTTGTTTTCAGACAATAAGCATTGTCTAAAGCATCTTTCTCAGTAAATTAAATACAACTTTTTTGTTAAGCCGCTTTAAGTGTGTTCCATCGCTATGAGTGTGAAAATGCACTTTCAAGTTCGAGCTGATTGAAGGGTAACTTCTAAGTATGACAAAGATTCAGAAATGATGCATTAGTGGGCCAACTAACATATGGTTAATGTAGGATCCACCAAAGAACATTGATGTGCTTGTGATTATCTTAACATCAAATTCCAAACCAGTCATGTGATGATGAGAATAGCTTTTAACACACAGAAAAATCATGCCCCTGTATATTTTTTTTAAGTCCACTAGGAAGGGCTAGAAAGGAAAGGAAGAAAAAAAGACACACGGGTGGGAAAGGGAGAAAGATGAAAATAAAAAAGAATAAAGAAAAGATCTGAAACACCACCCATCATGCACTTGATGGTTTTAGGCTCATCAATGTTAATTATTCATTATGATTTTGATGAGGGAATCTTTCCATGTTATAGGGTGAAAGAAACTTGAAAATAAGACAAGTTCTACCACCCATTAACTTAAAAAAATTAAAATGCATGGGCCACAAAAATATAAAGGGTATTTTTAAACTAGTGCATGGCTTGTACACTCAATTGACCATTGGTGAAATAGTAGAAGCAGATGCAATGTGCCAGAATAAATCTTCAATTGCATCCGGGAATTAATGGTCCTTGTTTTTTCTAGACTTTAGAGTAGGTTTGTTTATTTGTTTTTTGTTTTTCATAAAACATAAACCAGTCTTTTAGATGAAGAAATTAACAAGTGTTAGATGAAGATAGGAACATGTTCATAATAATGGAGAATAAACTATGAGGGGAATTGGCAAACAGAAGAAAATGGGAGAAAAGTGCAGCTCTAGATCAATCATGGTCTGAGCCTACCAACTGCCACTTCTCATATAAAATAGATTTCTTCTTTTCATTTCTCTCTTTCAATATTCACATGCACACATGGTGTGGACTGCTATAACAAGAGATTAATTTAGTGACAATATTTGTGCCCTTCCTATTGCTTAGATCACATCTGATGCTGAGACAGATGGAAGCCATGTGAAATAGCAGCTTCCTAGTGAAGTACGTTCTTCCTTATTATTGGAGAGAGACAAACAAATGAGAAGTTCAAATATTTAAAATATGTTTGTATTGAAATTGTCTGATGGTTATTCCATCTCACATTTCTTTGGTGGAGAATGGAGAGAGGTTAGAACTGAAAAAACTTTGATTAGTTGAGTCCAAATGCCTTGGTGACAAGAAAAACCAGAACCAGCTTTCACCATTTAATAAAAAATGGAAAGAAAAAGAGAACCATTTTGCAGACAGCGAAGAGATGCCACAATGGGATCATGGTGCTCCTAATTGCACATGCAGCACGTGCATGTGACGTGGCTCAGACTTCTATTGCTTTGGAAAATCATTCCTAGGTTTCCTTTGCTTCATCAAACCAAGAACTGGATTTTGGGCTTCCATTATATCTAGAACCCTAAATGGATATATATCTCTTGCACCAAACCAGGTTCCAATTAGGGTTTAAAACTTCTTCTTATTATTAATCTGATAAAAAAAAAATGCTCAACTTTGCAGTATATAGTATCAATAGAAACACCAAATGAGAACTAACAAATTTGGTAATTTAATATCTAATTGAAAAATAAAAATATTAGTTTGTATTTCAATCAGAAATTTTATTAACCTCAAATTATTTAAACAAAGATTTCAATAAATCCGTATTTTTCTTTAATTTTAAAATATCTTATTTGAATAAAAAAACTTTAAATTATTAGTTTGAATATCATTTAATTTTCAGCATATGATTAGAGAGAAGAAAGAGGAGAGAGGAAAGAAAAGAAAGATAGAGAGAAATTGGATATAAAGAATTTTCAGTTCTTATTTTTTTAATAAAATAAAAATTGTATTCTATGTACTTAAAATATTTTAAATAATTATTATAATTTTAACTACTATTCAAACAATATCTTATTAAAGCTGATGGAAAAAGACCAAAGTATATCTTTAGTTAAGATCTTAATTAATTACTTAAGGTTTGGTTCTCGCGTTACATTTTCGTCGAATAAAATTTAAATAATAAAAAATGTAAATTTTGATGATAGAGATTTTCATTAAAGAGAGTTCAAGTAAAAATCTCCCTAAAAAATATTCGTCCCCTACTCATAAGAACAAATAAATCCTAAATAAGAACCAAAATATAAAAAAAGTCATAATCTTAAATAAATTATATGAAATTAGTGTAAAATAATTTTTTAAACAAGGACACTCTTCAATCTTGAGAAAAGTCTCAAATTCAATATTAACTTATAAGATATATAACTTTTTACAGAGAAAACTCTTCCACTGTTTCTTTAGTATTTAATGTATGATTTTCTTAAAATAATTCTTAAATTAATAAAATTATATAAATATTTATTAAATTAGTTTCTGAACTGATATAGTTTACTAACATTAAGGGACTAATTTCGAAAAAAAATAACACCTGGTTAAAAAAAATTAACACTTGAAGGATTGTTTAACGTGATGTTTAATAATTGTAAGAATTATTTATGTAATTTAATTAGTTTAAAGACTATTTAGAAAAAAAGGTAATATTTCAAGACCAAATTAAAATGTTTATCCGCTTTTATATGTGAGTATTATAGGAATTGTTGTTATATGGATGAAAATAGATTAATCAAAGGCCAAATACTTAAACTGTAGGTTAGGATTATGAATCAAAAAGATAATTTAAATTTAGTTCATTTATTTATATGAGTCAAATGTAAAGCTTGAATTTGGCTTGACTAAAAAGTATGAAACTTAGATTTTACTCATTTAACTAATTCATGACCAAATTATATGTTCTCATCTATTTTTCCTTTGAATAAATTTTATTTATCAGTTTAGAATTTAATAAAAAAAATAAAAGTACAATTATATATAAAAGTATTATTTTGTATTCATAAAGACTCTTAAGATTTGGAAATTAATATTTTTATGATGAATGTTAGAAAGTTTTAGAAAGTTGTGGTAACCTATTTAAAATATGATCTCTAAAACTAAACTTACGTAAATAATATATGAGAAGGTAGTAAAGAAAATTATAATTTTTCAAGTATAATAAATAAAGTTGCAATTCTTCATATAATACGTACATAAATTATTTCGAGCTACTAGCATTAATTCTACAAAAAAAAAAAAAAAACCTTAATTAAAAATCATTTAAAAAATTAAATATTATTTTAAAATTAATTTTAAACAAAAAATTTTTTTTTAT
>Ga0123341_1002528_pt1 | contig 15105 bp, 12 predicted proteins | sample Turbeapinknodule_FD_89959 | JGI IMG/M metagenome (GOLD analysis project Ga0123341, IMG submission 89959) | Root nodule microbial communities of legume samples collected from Mexico - Turtle bean Mexico pink nodule | ecosystem: Host-associated > Plants > Roots > Nodule | place: Mexico: Nepantla... | reverse complement strand
AATAATCTTTCAATTATGATTCTCACATTATATTTTATTATAATAATAAACATACGTGAGAATGCTTATCTTATTTGAATATTTTCTTTAATCTCATTTTCTTAATCTTTTGTAATTCTATTCTTTCTTTCTTTTCACATTCTACTTTTATGGTTAACCGTGATTTCTCGATTAGAATAAATTTTCATTAATATCATAATATATATAAAACTTCTCACGTTAGCAAATAGATTTTTTATTTTATTAAATTATATTCAGGTTTAAAATCTATTTTATATAAATCATATTATAAAATCAATTTATATAATTTTCTAAGATATGGTTGCATTGACTTTGTTTCTCAGCTTCTTAGCTTTATCTTCGATATAGCGTGTCTCGCTCGTAGTGAAGTAAGTTACTGAGAAACTTCTTCAAACTTTTCTGCATTTCTATAGAATGTTATAGTCCGTTTTCCAGAGGCACTGTGCAGAGAGTTTTTTGTTTTGACTTTTAGTTTGATAGCTGGTAGTTTCATGCATTCAAAGTAGATTTGCAGCATTTTGTTTTTGAATCTCTCGTTGTGGGCTGCACTTCCTATTTTTATCCATCTTTGTTCAGAACACAGAGAAGTTGTTGAAAGTTTTTTTATGAAAGAAATTCTATATATTGAGCAGACAAAACAAGCTCTCCATTGCACCAACACATATCTTATATTAGCACTGAATCATAAAATAATAGAAAATCCACAAGAAACAAATGAAAGCTTTGAATAATACTTAGAGTATTGCGAATAATAAAAATAGTAAAAGAAGTATTCGGCGCGCATCAGCATCACATGGTAAAGTCATAAAAGTTCCTCTGACTAACAAAAAAAGATGACATCAACCTTCCAAATGACAGACAGAGAAAATGATGACTAGAAAAAAATGTGCTGGTTTGAATATTATTTTGGTCACGTGCGAGAGAAAGTAAAAGAAAGCAGGAGAAAAAGAAATGAGTGAGAGGAGGAAAAGGAAAAAGTCCATCTTCCACGCTAGGTTTTTTGGTAGCTACCAAGTGGTAGGTAGATGGTATAAAAGGAGGAGTGTGTTGAATATGAACCTGTTTTGGCAATACAAATGAATAGGTAATCATAGAGTTGGACTTGTAGACAAGAACAACTTTGGTTTAAGCATGGTTGATAAGAATGTGTTGGAGCTGAACCTTGGTTTAGGCCACAACAACTTTGGTGGTGATGCACATGTAGGGCAGTCACCAAGGCAGAGGTGCCCACCACCATTTCTGTTGAAGACCTATGATTTGTTGGAGGAAGGTGAAGCTGAAGATATCACCAAAATTGTGTCTTGGAATGCAGAAGGAACTTCCTTTGTTGTGTGGTCTCCTGCTGAATTCTCTGAGCTCACCTTGCCTAGATACTTCAAGCACAACAACTTCTCTAGCTTCATTCGCCAATTGAACACATATGTACGTACCTTCATTCATCTTGTCACAGCAATTCTCATAAGGAAAACATCATTATTTCTTTCAACTATATATTGTCATATCTTTACTTACAAAGTTATATATCTCATCCTTTCTGCATCTAACTCATGCATCAACTAGTTTCAATCAGTTTTAGCAGATTTTTTTTTCAAAATTTGGTTACTATTTTGTTTCCTTTCTTGGTGGGGATGGTAGAGGAGAATGATGGTTTGTTTATTTTTTTTATTAGGAGGAAGTATCGTAGTTAAACAAAAGAATGAAAGCACATGCATTATTCAGATGAAGGTGAAGTCAATGTGTAGAATGGTGGTCAAATCTGTAATTTTTAACTAAAAGTCAAAATAGTCATACCATACTTTTGGTGCTTCACTTGGATTAGAGCACACTTAATTTGAAAATCAACAAAATCTTGCTTATGGTCAACGACTAAGTGCTGTACATTACATTAAACAATAACTCATGACGAGGAAATAATATTTTTATGTTTCAACGTCTGCTGCTTCTACGTAGTCTAGTACCAATTTACTTTCAATCATAATAATATAATTTAGGTATCTAAAACAAAATACTTCAAAACTGTAGTCTTCGCCCTCGAAATAAAAAAGAAATGGGTTCGTTTGTATTATTAATAAGTGAATTTTAAGTTAAATTTAATTTATAAAATAAAGTTTACATTCGTTCTATATTATGAAATGTTTTCATCACTAGTTTGACATGAAATTTTCAATACATACTTCTCATGTCGATGTTGTCAACTTATCTATGAGACTATAAATTTATGGGTGATCCAAAAGTAATTCAGTAGCGAATGACTTGATAATTCGAACAAACTCTCTTTAAGATAGACTCTAAATGACTTTGATTTCATGTTAAGAAGTGAATTTTAAGTCTAACTTTATCTTATAAAATTTACATCCGTTTATATAAATTTCATCTGACTAATAGTATATTTTTATTATAATAGAAGAAATTGTTGATATATTAGGTGGTTTGGTTTGGTGTGTGGTGTTTTTCTGAATTTTGAAAACTATACAAAACAGGGATTTAAGAAAATGTCATCGAAAAGATGGGAATTCAAGCACGAGAAATTTCAGAGGGGTTGCAGGCAGATGCTAGGTGAAATCACAAGGAAAAAGTGCGAGCCAAGTGTTTTTCCTGCATACCTCAAGTCTTCTTCTGAGGAAAATGCATCGAGTTCTACAGAAGAAAACAATCAGCAACTACTTATGGAGGAGAACAAGAACCTTAAGAAGGAGAGATTAGAGCTTCAAATGCAGATTGATGAATGCAAAGCACTTGAAATGAAGTTGTTGGCATGCCTCTCTCAGTTTATGGATACCCACCAAACTAAAATTAGGAGACTCTGTTAATTCATGCTTATTATAGGTGTTTAAGTTCTCCTTAATAATATTTCTTTTACTTTACCTCTCTCTTCCACTCTTCTTCACTATCTCAACAACACCATCACTTCATTCAAATACAGTTTAAGTCTTAATCTAATTAACCAACACATTAATCACTTCCCATTCTTCTTTTGAGAGAAAAAAATGGAAGAAACAAACCTAATCCATAACAATATATATGAAAACCTGGCGTGAGAATTCATAAGCATACAAATATATATATTTATTTCTAAATCCATCACATTAAATATTATATACAACTAATAGTCAAATATATTTTTTTTATAAAAATATATTAGAAACCAACAATTCTAAAATTAATCATATATGTGAGAAGTAATCACTGAAAAAAATAGTTGTAAACAATAATATCTTGCAAGAAAACTAAAACTACAAGTACAAGTACGGAAAAGTGAAGAAATAAAAAAGAAAAACAAAGTTTATTTCCAATTTTATTTAAATTTTTAATTTTGATACTCTTACTCTGTATTGAATTGAAGATATTCCTCCTCCTTTTTAAGTGAATTAATTTTAATACTTCTATAATTTTGATTACTCTTAGCAATCTTGACTCGCAATATTAAGATTACCCTAATATTTTTAGCAGTGATCAAGCTTATACTAAGACTTTTAGCAATGATTAAGATATCCTCAAAAAGGGAAAAAATTCAATCATTTTAAATTATCCTCTCACAATCTAACTTTTTTTTTCAACTTAATCTCTTAATTAAATTTTAACTTTTAAATAAAATGTCAATAATTAAGAAAACGTATACTTAACTTTATATATTTTCGTTTTAAATCTAAACAATATTTTATGTGTTAGATAAATATTCTCTTCTAATCAAATTTTGTTGTGAGTGTTACTGTCTCCCATAAATGTCAAAACTCCAAAAAAAATTATTTCCTTCCTAGCCTATGAGTTTCCAAAAAAAGTGTCCTCCTACCTACAATTTTAATGGAACAGGTAAGAAACTTGCTGAATTAGCATCTTCACCAGCACCAAACTGAGGCTTTCAACAGGTAGTATGCAATACATAATCTCATTATCCCGTTTGATTTCCAAAGGTTTTCAAAATTTTCCACCGGACAGAAAAACTAACATTAAGAATCACTGACGAAAGTATATAAAAGATTTAAAATTTTCGACGGGCCAGATAACTATGAAATCAATGACGACAGTATATAGAAGTAATAATCTAGATTGTTACAATGTTATCAAACACAAACTCCTGACAAAATCGCCATGTATGATTGTCAATCACACTTGTTCTAAGTACACAACCAGAATGGAATTATAATAATCCCTACTCAGATAAAGTCGACTTCAGCTCCCCATTATTTTTCAGCTCCATCACAATGTCGTGACCACCTATCAGCTCACTTTTGTAGTAGAGCTGAGGAAAGGTTGGCCAATTTGAGTATACCTTCAATCCCTGTCTCACATCGTCATCACTCAATATATCAAAAAACCCAAAACTCAAGCCCTCCTGTCGAAGGGCATCAACAACTCTGGAACTAAACCCACATCTTGGTACATCCGGGGTACCCTTCATGAAGAGCATCACAGGGGATGAGGCAATCAATCTCTTCAGTCGATCTTGAATGGTCTCTGCAGGAATAATCCCTTTCTCACGTAAAGTTTTCTGAAGTTCTCCGCTTTTTTGCATCTCCAACACAATGTCTGATCCCCCAATAAGGTCTCCCTTGATATACAACTGAGGATAACTGGACCAGTTTGAATAAACCTTAAGCCCTTGACGGACTTCTTCATCGGTAAGAATGTCAAAGCTGTCAAAGGGCACACTCTCTTGCTGGAGAATTTCAACTACCTTCCTGCTGAAACCACACTTTGGTTCATCTGGTTTTCCCTTCATAAACAGCATAACTGCATTAGAATTGATCAGGCTTTCCACTCGAGAGGATAAGGCTGAACTCAAATTAGTAGATTTAGAAATGCCACCTTTGGCATCTCCTGATTCTTTTTCTTTTGCTTCATCAGTGGTATCAATTCCTTGATCTTTAAAAACTTCTCGCAACTCCCCGTTCTCATGCATAGCAACTGCTATGTCACACCCACCAAGAAGCTCACCTTTACAGTAAAGCTGAGGAAATGTTGGCCAATTTGAAAACTTCTTCAAGCCTTCACGAAGCTCTGAATCTGACATGACATCAAAACTTCCAAACTTGACTTTTTCTTCCTTCAACACATCAACAACTTTCCTGCTAAATTTACATTTTGGCTCTTCAGGGGTTCCTTTCATGAAAAGGAAAACAGGATGAGAATCAACAAGCTGCTGCAATCGCTTCCTAAGGGGACCACTAAGCCCTGGTTGAACTACATTTTTCTCCTTTGAAGAATCATTTTCCTTAGCTAATTCTTTCACTGCTTCAAGAACGGCAGATCCTGCAGCCATCCCAAGACTCGCAGGAGAAGCAGCTTCTCCAGGGTTAATTGACCCTGCAATTTTAGCAACCTTATTGGCTAAGCTTGAGGGATCAGCTCCCTCCAATGTATCAAAGGTCTTGCCATCCTGAAGAAAAAGAACTTCTAAGCAACTATTAAAATCACACAAAGAAGGTAAGAATGATTTTAAATCTCAAATAGCTGACTGGATACCATAGTATTATAATTGAAAGAAACAAAGGTACTCATTTCATTTGTCTACATGATGACATATTCAAACTGAATCTTAATAACAAACCTTAAAAGAACTATATACAACACATAACTCCAATAAATTAAAATTTGAGCTTCAGTTAAGTACTTAAATGCAATTGTTAACTATACACAGAGTCTCTTAAGATAAACTAGTTTAACCGTAGACTAATATGTAAAAAAAAACCCTCTTGTCAGAGTATCCATAATCTGATTATTTAAATCATACAAAAATAATTTTAGCTTAAGGAAAAACTTATTTCATTTTTCCCTATCACATCAAACTAATCACACCCTTTCCATAGAAAATGCACCTAAAAAGAACAGCATCATAAGCTATCAAATCACAGATACATAATTACCAAAAAGCCACTCTTCCATTTAGTTCAGAATAAATACCAACTAAGCCCCCAAAATTTACTGGGAAGGAAGACACTTAGATAGTTCTAAACCATAAACACAGTTTCCCTTGTGAAAGAAGACATTATAACTGATAACAATACCTTGAAAAAGACAAAGAAAGGAACGGCAGAGACGGAGTAAGCCTCGGATATCTCAGGTTGCTCTTCTGCTTCAACCTGCAAAACATGGTATAGATGTGAAAAAAAAGGGAAGCCGAAGAGGAAAAGAAGAGAAGTTGAGAATGAAAAGTTACCCTTAAGAAATGGGCTTTGGGGAAATCAGTGGACAAGTGAGTGAAGAGTTGGTCCATGTGCTTAGAAGCTTCGCACCACGACGCCCAAAAGTGGAGGATAACCGGAGAGCCACCAGCCACCACCGCATCAACCTCCCCCTTAGACTTCACGTCTTTCACCGATCCACCCATTCTGATTCGATCTCACAAACCCTACAAACCCTAATCGTAGCCCTGTTTGCAGATCAACACAATGCAATGTTCTGCGTGTCAAAATTGAAAAATTACTAAATAAGATAAACTAGCCTACGCTTTTTGGGTTTATTGATTCTTGGACACGTGGCTCTGTGATAGTGACGCGTCTGAAAAGTAATTGAATTCCGCATCCCCACAGAGCCCAGTCTCTCAGGCCCAAAAACTTTCATCAATTTGGCCCGCTATGTTCTCATATTTATCCCGTGACTGCTTCTTCCTGCACTTCCATCATTTCTTCAACACCTCTATAAGTTTTGAAATTTCTAAAATTAGCCTTCAATAAAAAAAATAAAAATAAAAGCAATATTTTATACTATGTATTACTAAATCCGGACCTATTTAACCTCAAACAATACTGTATTAAATAATTTGAAATTTATTTAAGAAAATAAACTTTCAGGATTACACTCTATTCAAACAAGTAGTTGGAAGCTTGAGGTTAATCTGCAATAGCAAGCCTGACATAAGCTATGTATTTGGATTAATAAGCAGATTTATGTGTAATCCAAGAATCTCTCATATGCCAACAGCAAAACACATTTTGAGGTATATTAAGGAGACAACAAAGTCCGACTTACGGTTTCAGTAAGCTTGGATGAATTAGAAAACTGTTTGGAGGCTTAGAGTGATTCAGAATGGTGTGGTAATAAAGGGGAAGGAAGAACACTTATGGATATTTTTTTCAAATATCTAAAAGCACCAATTTATTGGTGTTTTAAGAAGCAAACTATAGTTGCTCTCTCATCTTGTGAGACGGAGTATATAACTACAGCAGAAGCTGCTTATTAATGTGTTTGGTTTGAGTTTGTACTTGATGATTTGAAGTTAGATCATATAAAACCTGTGCAACTTTGTGTGGAGTAAACACATAGAGATCGAATTTCATTTTTGAAGAGAACCAGTTGGAAAAGAAAAACTAAAAGTGAAGCATTGCAACAACGAGCAAGTGGCTGATATTTTCACCAAATCACTTAGATTAAACAGATTTAAAGAACTAAGAGACTAATTAGGAATTAGAAGGATTAGAAATGTCATGTTTACAATAATATAATAATATGCATGCATTTTCCCGGCATTCTCTGTCCAAGAAACCAAGATGTGCATGAGTGTTGTCATGACATGGAATTGGAAGTTTGTTTTTGTTGCCGCCTTATTCTGCTACCTTCGTATTATGTTTGGCGCTTACGAGGACAACGACATGTCTGGATTAATATGGTCCCTGGATTATTCTTCTAAAACAACTTCCAAAGGAAAATGATTCATTGGAGTTTTATTTTATATAAACTCTTTGTTTTCAGCTAATAGTCAATTTATAATTTCTGAAGCATTTTATTAATATAGGCAAAAAATAGATATCATGGAATTATAAGTAGTAAAACGACGGCGTCGAGTGTGGACGTTATCTAGGAATAGCATAGATAGGTGGAAGGCAATCCATAAACCCAGAGAAACAGAGCAGTGAGTGAGTGACCGATGCAACTCAGCAGCAACGTGTTGGTTCCGTTGATTAAAACCCCAAAATCCCATTTCAATTTCAAACTCCGTTCCTGTTTCAATCCCGACTCCAACTCATTCCAGGCCGACACCCTCAAGACGCTCGAATGGAGCTCCGTTTGCAAGCAGCTCTCGCCGTTCACCTCCACCTCCATGGCCTCCGCCGCCGCTCTCAACGCCCGCTTGCCCGTCGGCAGCACCCCCGCCCACAGCCAGAAACTTCTCGATCAGACCTCCGCCGCCAGACTCCTCGCCCAGCCGCTCGACTTCTCCGCCATCCACGACTTGACGGACATTCTCCGCGTCGCCACTTCCGGTCAATTGCTAACCACCCGAGAGCTTTGCACCGTTCGCCGCACGCTGGCCGCCGCCAGGGAATTATTTGATAGTTTGAAACGCTTCGCTTCCGCTTCTAATCATCCTCAAAGGTATTCGCGAATCTTTGCCTTTTTGGCTTAATTGCATTTCTAAGTGCCTCGGGTATGACGATTGTGCATTTTCCCGTCTCTCATCATGTTGGAAGAGTTGCGCCAATTGGTTTTTCAAGTTTTCTTATATATATTTTTTTTCATTGGTCCTAGTTCATCTGATGTTTAAGTTGTTAATTAAAAATGATAATGAAATTTTCTTTGTTGTTTATTGTTGTCATAAAATCATAAATTTACTTCAAGCAATGTTAACTTTACAATTAAGTTAATGTAGGCCCTATTTTGTGAAATGAAAATAAGAATGTAAAACGTATTGACTTTCTCATATAAGTAATCAATTTCTGCACCTTAACTGCTGGGGAAGTTAGACGAGAAAACTTCAGAAGTTAAGGACAGAAATTGATTTCAGCTTATGAGAGAAACTCACTTCATTCTACCTTCTTCTCATTTTCCTATTCTATGCGCATAGAGAAGTTGGGCTTGAGTCAAATACTTTTTATGTCATTTATTTCAAATATTCCATATTTTATAGTTAGTACTCTATTTACTCTCCCATGTCAAGTCTAGTCATGTAAGCTAATTACGTTAATTATTGGATGGAATGAGCGTGGACGGACATGATTGTATATCAGAGGAAAGTTGTGGGGAATCCAACTAATGCAATCAGAATTTGAATAACCAAAATTGCACAGTCGCGATACCTAGGGAACTAAAAATGCAACGAAGACATTTTTTTTTTATTTCTTTGCTTTTCTGTTATTTTTACTGGAATTGTTTGGTTTGAACTGCAAGAAACATACACTGAATTGGAGCCAATTTTTTGTAGTTTAACAGTATAACGAGTTAGCACATAATTAGAAAATGGGTTAAAGAGTTTCTGATCAACTGTTGTAATAGTTAGACTTCTGTGATAATATAGCGATTTGTGATTAGATGACAATGTGGAGAAGTTTTGTATAAAAAGTAAAGCAAAATTATTGTCTAACATGAAAGCTTTTATATATAAAAAAAAGTAAAGCAAAATTATAATATGTCAATCATAACTTGAATTGGAATTCTATAGGGTTTATCTGACTCTCATCATGTGGTATCTATTTTTTGAGCCAGTCAAAGGGATGGTAGGAAGTTGTAAAAACTAGCATTTCCCAGCATTCAAGGGTATTTTAATTAGTTTGATTCAGTTTACAAGCAACTTCTTTTATGCATTTTGGCTAGGTGTTGTATTTTTCTTGACAAAGTTTGGAGCATAGATCATATGGTAATGGATTCACATGTCTCAATAAGGCCTTAAAAGAAAGTTTATCTCAAAAGGTAATGAAAGACATTCAAAGTGTATACTCTAATTGCACTCGTTCTTTTGGGCATAATTGCTGCCTTCCAGAAATCCCAAGATAATCATCAGAACTTTTAACTTTATCGATGCCATTGTTTCCCATCAGGTACTTGCCCCTACTCGAAATACTGCAAAATTGTAATTTCCTTGCGGGCTTGGAGAGTAAAATAGAATTTTGCATAGATTGCAATCTTTCAATAATTCTTGATAGAGCAAGTGAAGATCTGGAGATTATCAGATCAGAAAGAAAGAGGAACACAGAAATTTTGGATTCTATGTTGAAGGAAGTAGCCTCCCAAATTTTTCAGGCTGGAGGAATTGACAGACCATTAATAACTAAGCGTCGATCTAGAATGTGTGTGGGCATTAGGGCATCCCATAGATATCTGCTTCCAGGTGGTGTAGTTCTGAATGTCAGCAGCTCTGGAGCAACTTACTTTATGGAACCCAAAGATGCAATAGATCTGAACAACTTGGAAGTTAGACTTTCAAGCTCCGAGAAAGCTGAGGAAAGTGCAATTTTGAGCATGCTTGCATCTGAAATAGCAAATTCAGAATCAGATATAAGCAATTTATTGGATAAAATTATGGAGATTGATCTTGCTTTTGCAAGAGCTGCACATGCTCAATGGATGAATGGGGTATGTCCCATTTTCAGACTTGATTGTTTTGAAGGTTGTGATTCCAATGTAGACAGTGATATTTTGGACCCACAAGAGGATGACAGTTTAAATGTAAACATTGTTGGTATACAACATCCATTGCTCCTAGAGTCCTCTCTTGAGATCATTTCAGATAATCTTGCACTAAGATCTGGAAATGCTGTTAAGTTTGGTGATGGAAATGGAGCAATGGCTACTAAATATACGTCACATAGCATATCTGACTTCCCCGTGCCTGTTGACTTTAAAATTGGACGTGGGACCAGGGTGGTGGTGATCTCAGGGCCTAACACTGGAGGGAAAACTGCTTCCATGAAAACATTGGGCCTGGCATCACTTATGTCAAAGGCTGGAATGTATTTGCCTGCCAAGAACAATCCAAAACTTCCTTGGTTTGACCTTATCCTTGCAGATATTGGAGATCACCAGGTAATATCTTAACTTTTTTATGGACAATAAAAATGGAAAACTTTTTGTTGATCATGCATTTGCTTCATATGTTGTCTGATCTATATCTTTTCCTCCAAATTGAAGTCCCTTGAACAAAATCTCTCAACTTTTAGTGGGCACATATCACGTATTTGTAAGATTTTGGAAGTGGCCACAACACAATCACTTGTTCTCATTGATGAAATCGGTGGTGGGACTGATCCTTCAGAAGGGGTTGCACTTTCTGCCACTATCTTACAATATTTGAAGGATCGTGTGAACTTGGCTGTTGTTACCACTCATTATGCTGATCTAAGTAGTCTGAAGGAAAAGGATACTTGTTTTGACAATGCAGCAATGGAATTTTCACTTGAAACATTACAACCAACTTATAGAATTCTCTGGGGGTGTACTGGTGATTCAAATGCATTAAGCATAGCACAATCTATTGGCTTTGATAGAAATATAATTGACAGGGCACAAGAATGGGTAGAGAAGTTTAAACCAGAACAGCAGCAAGAGCGTAGAGGAATGCTTTATCAGTCCTTACTGGAGGAAAGAAATCGATTAAAGGTTCAGGCTGGAAAGGCTGCGTCTATTCATGCAGAAATTATGAGCGTGTACAATGAGGTACAGTCTAGATGTTTTACTAGGAAGAGATTTGCTGTGTCTTGATTATAATATGCTTTCCATGGTTGAGATAGTATTAAAATCAATAGTGTTCCTTTTCAAATTTATCTGAAATTTGCATCCTTGATAAGTTAGGATGCAGTAAATTGACCTGAAAATGGAAGAGTGATGGAGATGTTGCACAAAATATGTCGTGTCTTGTGATTTGTAACCTTTAGTAGATATGACCAACCCTTGGGGGATGATCTAACAATCGTTAATTCCAATATTTTTGAGGGAGTTACTTATGGAATATGGCTTTCTGTTTGACTATGTGCACCAATTTTAATATAAAATAAGTACGTAAGTTCATCCTTCAAAAATGTTCATATTGCATTTAGTTCTGGAAATTTTTTTTGTTCAGCAAAAGAATGCCTTAGCATTTGCAGCGTGTTTTAATTGAACACCATTGTATTTGGATTTTTTATTTTTTTTCCTTTTTATCCTCTTTATTGACTCATTTTTTAATTAAATGTTGCAAAGATCCATGGGGAGGCAGAAGACCTTGATAGACGAGAAAAAGAACTTATTGCAAAGGAAACCGAACAGGTCCAACAAGAGCTTGTGGATGCAAAATCTCAGATGGAATCTTTGATACAGAAATTTGAGAAGCAACTCAGAAATTCTGGTCGTGATAAACTCAATTCACTTATTAAAGAAACTGAATCTGCCATTGCCTCCATTGTAAAAGCTCACACTCTTGCGGATCATTTCAATGAAGCTGATCAAACATCATATACTCCACAAATTGGAGAGCAAGTCCATGTCAAGGGATTGGGGGGTAAATTGGCCACAGTGGTAGAATCACTTGGGGATGATGAAACAATCCTGGTACAGTATGGTAAAGTGAAAGTCCGTGTAAAGAGAAGTAACATCGTAGCTATTCCATCTAATGCAAAGAATGTTGTAACTAGTTCTTCCATACACCAGGGGAGACAGGTACGTATGTCTTTACTGCCATGGTGTATGAAAAAAATAAAACTCTAGATTATATATATTCTTGTTAAATAGGCTTCTTTGGTTTGATTTTTTTAAGTTCACATCTTTCCATCACTAGGATTTTTTGCACATTCTGCCGAATTAAGTAATTTCTCACCCAGACATTGTTTATACAAGAGGATTACTCATTAAAACAATGCAATAGAGTTTGTTATTGGCATTTTTCTATTTATATTGCCATTGTATATACAGTAATATTTTGATAAAAATGATCTATGGTGATGATGTCACGGCTTCACATTGCTAAAAAAGATTGGGGAAGTTATAACATTGGTCAGGAACCAAAATACCAAGTTATAACATTTTGATTTAATATTGTAGAGTCGGCGGAATGGAGAATACAGGGTTAATGTAGACAACAAAAGCGACGATGATATTTCCTATGGTCCAGTGGTGCAAACATCTAAGAATACAGTGGATCTAAGAGGTATGCGAGTAGAAGAAGCTTCTATACACCTTGAGATGACAATTAATGCCAGTCGGCCATATTCGGTTCTCTTTGTCATACATGGGACTGGAACTGGTGCTGTTAAGGAGTGTGCACTTGAGATTCTGCAAAATCACCCACGTATCACTAATCATGAACCAGAAAGTCCAATGAATTATGGTTGTACCATTGCTTATGTCAAGTGATGCCTGCTTACCCTGCTGCAATAAACTATGTCAGGTTGAACCCTCATTTTTGGAGTTATCATACCTCCTTACCTGATCAAACAAATCACTAATTTCGTATGTACATAAACATATTTGGTGTATATATAGTACTGAGTTTGTAAAATTCTGCACTTCTAATTTATTGATTTTTACACTAAAATTCTGGACATAGCATTTTTTTCACAACTTTTCCTCTGTTCAGAAGGCGTGTTCTCTCGACTTGGTTCATCAGTTATACGATGACAAAGTAGTTAGCTAGCTTCTTGATTAATAGTTTTTGTGTGCACTGAAAAGGTTGAGCGGAAAATAATAGATATTACACGTATTGACAAATTTCTTCATAAACATAAAAATGTGAAAGAAGAGAAGAATGAAATGGATTTTTTTTTATTGTTAAATTAAAGAATTATATAATACTTATTCTGAAATTTTGAGTTTATATCTCATTTAGCTTGCATAACGGTTTCATTTAGCTTGCATAACGGTTTATAATTTCACCTTCACGAGCAACTATATAATATTTTTTTATTCTCTTAATATAATGATAATAGTAAGAGAATTATCAGAACAAAATAAAAAAAAAATATATTTTAAAAAAAATATTTTGATTTAAATTTTATATATTATATGAGAAAAATTACACACAATACGTATATTTAATTTTTTAAAAATATAAAATTAAAATTAACATAAATATCAAATTTTAACTCATTAAAAAATAACAAATACCTAATCACACTTAGTTTATAATAAATTATTAGGAGAGTGATTTGATTTTAAGTATTTTTTAATCTAACAAGTAAGAAATTTATTTATAAGAATTATTAAAAATTGAAAGAAAAATGAAAGAGAAGATTAGAACTTACGAGTGTTATATTCAGAACTTGTCTTCTTTTCGCTCTTTTGTCCATTTGTGAGTTCTCTATGCATGGCTGTGTGGATATATAGCATTCATTCAGATCTTTATGCCCTCCCAATCAAACTCACCTATTTTATTCATTTCTATTTTTATTCATCTTCTTCTTAACTTAATTCCACTTTATTTTTCATTCATTCCGTTTTTTCTTTTCAAAATTCATTTCTGGTGGATGACACAGGGAACAAGGCAACAAAAACACACGACTTAACTTGCCGTCAAAGTTCCCACAATGCGCTGCCCCGCCCTCTTCGTCGCCGTCTCCAAGGAACGCACCAGCATCCGCGCCGTTGAGGAATCCGTCAAGAGCGTCATCGGTCCCATATACGACAAGTTCCACCTCGTTCCCGACGAGCTCCTCCGCATCGCCGACCGCTCCATCTCCCCCGTGCAGCAGTCTCCCGCGCCCGCCCGGACCACCGCCTCCGACATCGCCAGAGCCGCCTACTCCAAGTGCAAGCCGTTGGCGAAGGAGGCGTACGCGAGGTTCGAGGCCAAGGTGGAGCAGTGCGCGGAGACAGCATGGCAGCGGCTGTTCCCTCCGGCGCCGAAGGCAGCGTATTGGACGGAGAAGTACAATGAAAAAATTGTGACGGCAGCGAAGAAGCGTTGTGGGATTTCGGCATTGATTCCACCGGAGAGGATAGCGAGGATGCTTAGCCATGAATGAGTACCTTCAATCCTCTTTAATTGTTAATATTATTGCACAAAAGCTATTATTTGTTTTGAATTTTAATAGTTTTGCTATAATTTTATTTTAAAAACACATTTAAAAGGAAGTTGTATATATAAGTATAGACTCTTGAAACTGTATGAGAGTTTGAAATCATTCTTCTTTTTCATTTTCACAGTCCCATCACGGTTACTTCCTGGATAAAGTTAAGGATGATTGTTTATAAATTATATTAATTTCAATTCCTAAAGAAATATCAGAATAATACATACAAATATGTATGTATTAGAGACAATTATACTCTTCTTTCTCATTGAGATTAGTAGAGATAAAATCTTTAGACTGATATACTGACACTTTCATATTTTTTATATTTATTTATCAATTATATATATATATATATATTATTTTATTTTAAAAAAAATATTTTATTATT
>Ga0123341_1002526_pt1 | contig 15107 bp, 8 predicted proteins | sample Turbeapinknodule_FD_89959 | JGI IMG/M metagenome (GOLD analysis project Ga0123341, IMG submission 89959) | Root nodule microbial communities of legume samples collected from Mexico - Turtle bean Mexico pink nodule | ecosystem: Host-associated > Plants > Roots > Nodule | place: Mexico: Nepantla... | reverse complement strand
ATTTTCACTTGAAACTAAAACAATTTTTTTTAAATTAGCATATTCAAAATTGTCAGTTCACTTTACATGTTAATTTTCTCATTTTAAAAATGAAACCACCTAATAAATTTAAAATAAACATTTTCTTATGATATTTACTTTATTACATGTATAGTATATGGTTGTAATGAATTAGGCCACAATTATATACAGTCAAGTAGGATTTTGATAACAAGGTCGAACACATATCGATCTCTTAAAATAATAACCACTTAAATATGAGTTTAGCATAACTAATATACATTCAAGACTAATATAAGGATTAACACTGGTATATACACTAATCAAACTCATCAACTTAAAGGTCCTACGACTCTATTATGGGAATGTATACATTTAATAACATTTATCATACCAACCACCGAATATCGAATATTGACTTGAGTGTCAGATGATCTTTCACAGGTACCTCTTTCTCTCGCACATTCCAACCAAGATCCAACCCTTTTGACAAAGAATTTGAGACTTATTAGTGAAGGAAAATACCTTCTCAACCTATATAAGAACAATTGGCACCCACCATGAGGTTGAGAAGGACACATGATAACTACGAGAAACATGACCAATGAGAAGAAGACAATAGATTCAAGAGTAACTAAAACTAAGCATATGGCCCTTCTCTTAACACTTCAATGGTAAATGGTTGTGATGAAATAGAAGAATGCGGAAGAGATTCACATCTTGCAGCAGGAGAATGAGGAGATGAGGAGAAGGCTCACGGAAGGAACACATTAAACTCTCGAGAATGAGTTCGTCGGGGTACCCTGCCAAGAAGGTACCACCCCCTGATGCACTTCTCGTTGGCCATGACCTGACCATTGGAGGCTGGTAATCAAAAAGCTGAATCTTGGTTGAAAACTTTGTCCCACACCTTGGAACAATAAGAGGAGCCCACTGACATCCCTTTGTCGATGGAATTATGGAAGCTCAAATACACTCAAGCTAGAAGGGGTTAACCATAGATAAATATGATGGGACGACGGACCCCGACGAGCATGTCGATGGTACACAACGCAAATGAGCTTATACACAATGCAAATGAGGTTATACACAATTATTGATGTTGTTATATGTCGAGTCTTCCCCACCTCGCTAAAAGGTGAGGTGCTCAGTTGATTCACTTGACTACCTTCTTTATTAATTGACTCTTTTGCCACACTAATAACCAAATTCGAGACCCAATTTGCGACATGTTGACCTCACCACATAAATTCCATTGTGCTAGTGAACATTCGACAAGACAAGGATGAATCACTACACACATTTATGGAGAGATTCATAAAGGTGGCCTTGAACATTCATAACTTAAGTCTCAAAGTAGCATTGCATCACATGATCACTGCACTGAGGTCGGGACCATTTGCGGATAGCCTGTACAAGAAATTGATAGATGACCTAGATGAACTGCGATGCAGGGTTGCGAAGTTCATGCAACTAATGGAGTTGTGCGAGTTTAGAAGCAAAGCAAGGGCTGCGATAGTTGCAAATAAGAGGGAGACCAAAAAGTTTGACAAGCAATAGGCAGGTCCCAAGACGAGAGAACACAAAGTGCCAAAATTCTTAAGATACATACTTCTTAATGTAGATTGAGGTCATATTCTCAATCAACGAGGCTCTTAATATCGAGCTCATTCCCACTCCCAGAAAGGTGCCAACCCCATCCAATGTGGACACAAACAAATCGTGCAAACATCACCACAACTTCGGACACACAACCAAGGAGTGTCAGGCACATCTGAGAAGTTAATCCAAGTTGGACATCTGAGAAATTTCATCAAAGAAGCTGAGCACCAAGTCAGGACTATCTCCTAAGAAAAACCGTGATAGAAGTCACTGTTACACCAACTATCACCGAAATGAAGAAAATAGATCGAGGCAAGCACAACAACCACGAGTAGAGGAGACCTAGGATGCAACATTACGATGGGTCATAAACACAATCGTTGAAGGATATGATGGAGGAGAACCATTAGTGTTAGACCGAAAGTGCCATCTCAAATGGTGCAATATGATAACACTATAACATCGTCGCCTAGGAGAATGCTATCGATCACCTTCATCGATGTCGACTTCAAGGTCATCGACCCATTACAAGATGACCCCGTGGTGATTACAGTCAAGGTGGAACAATTTGTAATTATGAAGACCCTAGTAGACAAAGAAAGTTTTGTGGACATATTGTATTGGAAGACCTTCAAAAATTTGTGGATATCCAAAGACAACATCCAACCCTATGACGACCAAATTGTAGGGTTTTCAGGCAAAATGGTGGACACCATGGGATATATAGATCTCTACACAAAGTTCGGGAAAAAGTCACTCAATAGTAGGATAATCAAAGTTTGATACCTCATTGTCGACGCTAACACGTTATACAACATGAGGTTGGGGAGACATTCTTTGAACAAGCTTGGAGCTATAATGTGCACCCCACATTTAGCCGTGAAGTTTCCCTCAACCTCCGGAGACATCATCACGATCCACATAGACCTAAGAGCAGCCAGAGAGTGCTACGCCACTAGCCTTCAAGTGAAGTGCCTAATGCCAAACATCAAGACCCAACGCCCAAGTACAATCACGATAGCGCTAGTGGATCTCAACCTAAGGGTAAATTATGAAATTTGAGTACATTTGGGTGAGAAAACTACAATCCTAAAGCTCGGAGGGGAAGAATGTTGCATGTGTGTGGCGAATTTGTTGTCACCAGTTGAAGTCAAGATTATCTCTCAAACCCTTATAAAAAATGTCGACCTATTCGCATTGACCGTTGTTGATATGTCGGGCGTAGACCCAAATCTCATCTCACATAAACTCTCGAATTATTGAGAAGCACGTCTAGTATCTCAAAAGGAAAGAAAGTTGAGGGATGAGAAAAGGTAGACTGCCATCCGAAGAACCTAATGAGCTCATGGAGGAATGCATCACTAACCTATACGTTAGAGATATTCTCAGCACTCAGCTACTATTCATAATACAAAAAATAACAAATGGTGGTCCCAACAAATGAGCCCCCTATTTATAGAAAATGAAAGTAGACGAACACAAACGTAGCATCTTTTCCCAATCATTAGATTGATCACCCATCTAACAGTTGCAATCGCCTCGGGCACGGATCACAAAAAAGACGTCACCTCATTGTCCTCACCAAAACAAAGCTTTCTAGACTCTATAGGCCTCAATCCCTTGAACTTGGGGCCGATAGGTAGTCGAGATCACCTCATCACAACCACCATGGTCTCCCCAATAACAAATGGTCGAGACAGCTTTAGCATAACTAAAGAATACAATTTTTTTTTGCAAACTTTTTGAAGACAAAGACAATCTCAATGTAATAACTATAGCAGAAACAAAACTCTACAAAGCTAAATTTTGCAAGTCTGAAGGGCAATTGTACTATATATGGCCGATATGGGTTAGGCCACAATCATATAGCCAAGTAGGACCTCAACAACAAGGCCCAACACATCTCGACCTCATCAAACAATGACCACTTAAATAGGAGTTTAACTCAACTAATTTGTACTTGATGTCAGGCTAATGTAAAGATTAACTGTGGTATTGACACTAATGAGACCCATCAACCCAAAGGTTAAATACGACTTTATAAATAGGTTGACCAAAGTGAAGCAAATGTCAGCATTTAATAACATTTATTATTCTAACCACCAAACATTGAATATTGACTTAAGCGTAAAAGACCTTTTACATAGATCATTTATTCTCGCACAAGCGAAATTCAAAATCAAATAGTCGAGATCCTCTCTTATAACAAAAAATTGAAGATCTAACTTAAAAAATAAAAATAAAAACTTCACATTCTAAAAGAAAAAATTCACAAAAACAAATAATAACAATTATAACAAATTCACATCCTCACATCCACGTGAGTGTCATTTATAGAAACAAATAAGTTAAGAGTTGCTCTATATTCCAAAATTAAGTCTCGAATTGTTTTAGAATTTCATTTATGTCTCTAACATCAATCTATTTTTTTTCATCTTGATTCTTGAGCAAGCGTTATGTTTTTCAATTTTGATTCTTAATCATATATTAAAAATAATTAAATTTTTGAAAAGCTATTAATGTATGTTATACCAAAACGTATTTTTTAAGAGTTTCTGCCTGTTATCAGCCAAACATGTGTACCCTTACCTTGTACGTCACGACATAATAATCCATTCCCATTAACACCTGCAAAACCAGAAACAAGACAACAACTAACAATAAACTTAAAAACATAAGAAAGAAAGAAATATAACGTAAAAAGATGGATACCAAACACCAATTGTTTGGATTCAAAAGGTCAAAATGTGTGCCAATTTATGCAAATTTAGGTAACAGCTTCTGATGTTTTCTTTCATCGTGTAACATTTTTCTCGACTCTCTTGACCCGCTTCTAAAGAATTGCTGATTTTAAATATTAATTCAATTATAATTAATAATTAATTTATGAATATTTATTATCTAAATTATAATATTATTTTATATCTACATTCTTCAAATAAATTAAACTTTTTCTAATTTAATTTCAATAAATTATTTTTAACATTTTGCGTATATGATATAAAAACTAAAAGCATAGGACAGATAAGATAAATTAAAATTAAGTGACGATGAAAATGTCATCTTAATACGACAAATTAATAATATCATCTCATTTCCATTGAGTAATATGTATATTCATACGCATTCTTTTCAGTGTTAGAATGTTACATGTTTTTTTCTCTCTAATAATATCAAATGTTAAAAAATGAATTATAATTATATAAGTCTTTTCAAATCAATATCAAATAATTATAAAAATAAATAATTCAGAAATCTTAAACTTAAATAAAATAATCAAACGTGTGTCTAATAAACAAATTACAAAATCAAGAGAAAAAAAAAGTTAATATAAGTTTTTTAAAAAAACTTAATAAATTCAAAATATTTTAATAATTCAAAATAAAGATAATTTTTCTTATAAAAAAATGATTATATATATATATAAGAGATACAATAGGTGTGTCAATCTTTTACATAAACTCCACCCCCAAAAGATAAGATACTTAAACTATTTAGACTTCTATCTATTATTTAGACGAATAGGATAAAGATAAAGATAGATATTGAGATAAATACGTATATATTTATTATTGTTTTTATACTTAATTTAAAAAATGAAATATTAACTATATTCGTACGTCTATACAGTCAAATAATTCTTACGAGGACGGATTTATTAATCTTAATTATGATAATGATATTATGATTAGAGATGTTTTAGCAATTTTTGAGAAAGTAAAAATGAGATATAAATTCTCCGTTATATTAATATATGAAGAGAAGGCTTAACTACGAGCTTATCACCGCCGACACGTTAATTGTAAATTGTGCAGCAAAGACTAGGGTATGGGTCAGCGTTGACCTCTACTTTACAAAATCTATGTATGCTTAAGTATTAAAATACGATTATTGTATAAACACAAATGAAAACTATAATAGATTAACTATTTAATTAATAATATTAGTGTATAAACAATTACTAAGTTAATCTATCATAGCTCATCTATCCTATGTATAAGAAATTATTTTTAAAGATTAATATTAAAAAATTTAGATTTTGATATTAACGCTTAACATGAGACAAACTTTTATATAGATTTTATCTCGTAATTTTTTTATATATTTTATTTTATTGAGTATTAGTGACTCTTTATCATTAACTTTAAAGTTAATGATGTTATAAATTTGTATCGATTCTCTTCGTCTAATATTTTTTTTTTCTATATGAGTAGGTGTATTATAATCTAAAATTTCATTTAATCTCTATAATTTAATATACATACATAAAACATCAACAATCCAATAATATTTCCTCGATTACTATCAACATAACACATGTATTTATTTATTACAATAATATTTACTTACTAATATCCTAACATCTTTCAATTCACTCTTAAATCATAAAAATGAACAATAATATAATTAATACTTAATATTTAATATTTAATATTTAATTTATTCAACTAACTTAAATTTCAAATACAAAAATTGTTAAAAGAAATAAACATATAAAGTTTGAATTAGACATATTCCAAACAAACTCTTTTTCTTTATTTTTATCAAAGTAAATCAAAATTCACTAAACAAATTAAACTTAGACATGGATTAATGGATTTAGTCGAATTAGTTCACATATTAGACATTTATTCTTTGGATAAGATACACGAAGGGAATGTTTATTTGCTCAACAAATTATAGAAAACCAAACAATTATGCAAAATCAGCTAAAATATATCTAATAAAAAAATAATAAGTTTTAACCCTCCAATAAAGTTTCAAACATATATTTAAACTTGTTTTCACTTTATAATGTTCACATATACCAACTCAAGTCAAATATGACTTGATAATTGGTTTAACTCACTAAATTGGTTTAACTCAAATCACCTTTACAATGTGTTTGTTTCCACTGCTTCATTGTTCATGCAAATAGAAAGGTAGATGACCTAACTATTTATATCCAGTGAAAGTCGCGGATTTGCGAGCACGAAATGATGGGGTTGATTGTTTTTTTCTTCTTCACTGAAGTGCATAGAAAGCATGGAAAGTCATGCTAGCATATAAAGATTGATCATGGTGCCCTTAACTTTATGCGGGAATCTGCACGTAACAGTTGCATGTAATGTCCTAACCAACACAGTAGCAATGCACAACTTTGCAGTGATTCTTGGACACAACTTTGCAATGATTCTTTGACCCTTTAAATTGGGTAACATTATAGGTGGTGTTCTTAAATACTCATCAATGGAGGTAGATGAGTTCATTCACAATTAAAAGCGTAAATGTTATGAGGTCTGAGGTACTCTATTTTTGTTGTATTGAAGCTTTTGGTGTGTTAGTTTTGTGCTTTTGTGGAGCTTTCCTGCATATTTCTTGGTGCTTTGGTGATTTTGTGGAGCATCTTTAGTGGTGCAGCTTTGAGGTAAGAACACAAACCCAATGACTATTTCAGCATAAAAAATGTTTAAAGGAATCATAATCGATTACATGTTTGAGATAATCGATTATGCTAGTTTTTCCAGTTGATAATCAATTATCCAATGCCTTTGAATAATTACATAATCAATTATGACTCACTTTTTAAGTGAACATCGATTATATGATGCCCATATAATCAATTATGGTGTTTTTTTTAGTCACATAATCGATTATTCCGTGCCTTTGTAGAGTTACATAATAAATGATTCTTGGTTTTTTCACTGAACATCGATTATACCTAGGCCATAATCAATTATCTACGTGTTTTAAGTGGATAATTGATTATCCTCGTCACTTAATCAATTATCTTGCATGGTTTTGAGATTTTATCAATTTGATTTGGTTCATTTGTTGTGTTGATGATGTTTTCAAAGTTCACATTGGTCTTTATTTGGTGCACGAGTCCCCGGTATTGAAGACCTTCTTAATCAGTCACAATTTTTTACTGAGTGAGAGCATATGCTAGAGTATGGCATGAATTTTATAATAGATTGATCGTGGCCCTAAAGTAATGAATTTTCCCTTCTTTCAGGCAACATAGTTTGATTTTAGCCATCATTTGGAACATCAAGGATTGAAATAATTTGTGATGCTGAGATATGGATGTTTTGAGGATATGATGAGAGTCTTTTACACAAATCTTAGGATCATAGATGATGTACCCCCTGTTCCGAGGTGAACTGAAAGAGGATTACTGGTGGAGCTCTAGATTGGATGTTGCTGGCTAAATTGAAGTATTAGGGACTGAAAATGAATGTTGCAAACCTTCCTAATGATTTGAATTACGATTGTGATATGGCATTAGCAGCCATGATGAGGCCAGGGATGTAGGGTCTTGATGTTAGGACTGTAAGTGGTCTATCAGTGGATGATAAACTTCTCCATTACACATTTGTTCACATCTTAAGTCCACGACAAAGTAATTATTCTCAATTGTTGCATGAAAATATTTTCATATTATGGGAAATAAAAAATAATATAGTGATTAATATAGGCCCCATTATATAATGGCACAAAAGATCAAATGTCAAGAAAATAACATGCTTCTTTCCTATGCCATGCTCATCACACGGATCATGAATGTGTGTGAAGTCAATTTATAGCTCAAAACAAGTCTCGAGCTCGGATGATCCCACTTCTTTAGGAAAAAAATAGTGAAGAAGTTAAATATTCATCATGTACAAGTGTGTGGTAGTATGAGACAGATCAACTAGAGGATGAGGAAGATGACGTTGATCCAACCATTCTAGACGAGGATGTTCAAGATAGTGCACCTTAGGCTCCATTCTAGGATCACTCGGAAATGATACCACAAACTTGGAGTGAAATTCAAGAGTTGCATAAATCAATAAAGATTATGAACCTCAACATCAACACACATTTCGATAGGGTTCATTACATGATTCAGTAAATTCAGTAAATTTGTTTATGTTGAAGCGAAATTTATGGATAAAGTGTATGCATAATAAATATTAAGCAGAGTATATATATAAAGAAATATGAAATTATAATATTGTCTTGAAAAATAATAACAATAATATAATGAACTATGTATTATTTTAAAGATTTCAGAATATAATGAAGTTGTTGTTGTAGATGGTTTGAATATTTGCTATAATTCATGTTTTTTTTTAGTTAACTCTAATACAGTACTTACAAAATAATGTTTTCATTTTTAACTACTAATAATTTAAATTAAAACATCTAAATTTATAAGAGAACTCGTTTAATTAAAAATGGTGCCTGACATATTATAAACTTCCATACATATGACTATTTTTTATTAAAAAAATCTTAAACTTGACTAATTTAAATTAACAGTAAATAGATATGTCTTGTCAATATAACTTTTTTTTTCTGACATTCAATCAAATTTAAATAATTTATCATGTCATTATTTCCATTAAACTGTAATTTAAATTAAAAATAAAATTAAAGTTAGGGTAGAGTTGGTCCATGTCTCTTTCTCTTTTAGGAGCCTATGTTAACATTTCTTCCTCTATGTTCACATCTTCCCTGAATATCTCTTGTTAACACTTTCATTATTCTTCTTGGGAGTTAGGTGGAGATGGAGGATTGAAAAAATGGGGTAAAGAGTCTTCATAGGCAGTTTCTTCCTACACCCTACATTTTTCTTCCTGCACTTCCACAAGGTTGCGCAAAGACAAAATTGTCCCTATATAAACTGTACATTTTTTTTTTTGTATTTCGGATTATGAAATTCGGTAAATTTTCAGATTGAAGCTTCCGGTAAATTTTCAGATTGGCGCATCCGGTAATCTCCCAGATTGATGCTTCCGGTAGTACATAAATGATAGTGTTAATCCAAAATAAAAAGATGCAAAACATCCATAATTGAAAAAACCATTCTAGATCCGCTAATCCATAATTCAAAATATGCATTCCGTTCAAAAATTGATAATGAAAAAAATCATTCCGGATCCACCAATCCGTAATATAAATTAGGTTTCCGGATTCAACAATCTAGAAATCAATAATTTATGCAAACTTTGCTTCTGGAACACCCCCTCATCCAGAATGCAACATGATTCACTTCCGGATTGATGAATCCGTAACACACTCCCAAATCCCGAAATTGTGGAGGTCAGTTTCGAAATTTACAAAATTGTGGGGGTGCAGGAAGAAAAATATAGGGGTGCAGGAGAAACTGCCGTCTTCGTATTCCTAGCTTATAATTTTTTTTGTTTAGCCCAATTTCTATGACCGGTGCATTATGTGGGTTTATAGACTGTTTCTTCCTACCCCTTTATAGGTTTTTTTTCTATTCCATACAAAACGTGAAAATATCTTTTTATCATTTTTGTATCACCCCATAGAGTAGTTTTTGGATTATGTAATCCGGACACACATTTGAAAAAAGACTTCTGGATTACATAATCCAAAAGCTAAAAAAGACTTTAGAATTACATAATCCGAAAAATAATCATGCATCCGAAAAAAAACTTCCAGATTATGTAATCCAGAAGCTAATATTACTATTATTATTATTATTATTATTTTATAATTATTATATCAATTTTAATTCTAATATTTTGAAATTATTAATTTGTTTGAAAAAACTATATAAATAATCTGTTTATTAATGATTAACCTATACAAAATGCAGTACTTAAAACATTTTTTCATAAGTTGTATTAAGCTTTTAAATCAGATTAAACTTTAAAAAACTAGCTTAAAACTAATCCTATATTAAAATTACGCTTCAAACTCTAATTTGAATCAAACTACAAAAATGTAGTAACTCCAAACCATTTCCACTCCTATTCTTAAGCAACCTTCTTTATGAGCAAGATTCATTTGATTGTGTTTCCGACCAAAAGGGTGAGAATATCATGTTTTGGATTCTCTTACAATTTCTCAGCAACCAAACGTGCCCATTATTTTCAAGAACAAAACATCTCGAATATTTGCTAGCTTTATGTCTCCCCTCCTTTCTTTTATCAAAGTCTAAGAAATTCTCTACTTTTTTATTTATTCAATACTGTTAATCTGCATGCAGCATTGAATTATTCCCTTCAAGAATTCACATTTTTTTGTGTGAAAAATCTCTTCTTCTTTGACTTATGTAAATGCAGCTGTGTAGGTACGTTCCACCTTTGGTCTATGGCGTGCATGGGGTGAGTTCTTTACTGTCTTTGTTGTTTGTCTTGGTTTGGCAGCTGAATTTTCAATTGCTGTTTTTTGAATGTGACTATTCTACTGCCCCACTTATTACTTAATCTGTAAGAAAATAACTTTTTCAATGTGTTATTTATAATTGTGTGATTTTGTTTCACCAAGTGAGTTTTGAGGTTTTGTCTAGCAATGAGTGAAAATGGGTCAATATGAAAGATCCAAAGTCACTAGTTGCCTTGATCAAGGTGATATTGCTGTTTTTGTGAGGCTGATTTCTAGAAAATTGAAATTTTTATTGCTTTGCATCTTTTAATCTTTCTGGGTATGTTAAGGTTCTTCTCTGAAGTTTGTAATACTTTTTTAATCATGTTTTGGAATCTTTGCTTGCACTTGCTTAGTTTTCAAGCAAGCAAAAGATATGTCAACAGGGTAGCCTGATGGGGCTTTTTGTTGTTTTTCATTCTTTCTTTGGATTCTTTGGAAGTTTGCATAAGATACATACAATTTGCTTCTGTGAAAGTTTCATCAAACAAATGTGTTCTAGGGGTTGCTTTCTAGAACCGTTGGTTAGATGCTTTGGGAAGAAACCCTCATTTTCAGTGTTTTGTGGTGATTGGTTTCGGGTTCTTATGCTCTCTTCCATGGATAGGTTAAAGCTCAAATGCAAGGGTTTTTTCTGTGTAAGAGAGACTTATTTTATGCTTATTTCTATTTTAGGAATAGGGTTTTTCCTATTTGCTTCCATTGATATCTTGTCAAAACAGTTAGCACTTACCATAGTGCTAGCATATATCTCTATAGCAGTGAGCCTTGTAGCTGTTCTAGGCACAGGTTTGTTTCAATTTTTTCTTGTTCATATGTAAATTCAGGTAATTGAAAATTCAATTGACAGGAAAAAGGAAAAACTATATAGTACTGGTTTGAACTTGATAGTTACATTTAAATTTTGAGAGCATTTTTCCATAATCTTTCATTTTACAAATAATCATGTATTTGTGTTGTGTAAGACATTGATTGTAAACAAATAAACATAGAAGTTAGTTATATGAGGAAGTTCATATCTGTTATAATTGGTACCACCAGCAATTCTTCTGTATCATCAACATCATCTTTTTATTCAAGCTGGTAGATGAATGTTACTAATAGTTGGTGTTGATCATGCTTATGGTTTAACCTGCTACAGAACATAGGTTGTCTTGGATGCTGCAAAAAAGCTCCAGGGATTATTTCAATGGATGAAGCTTCTAAAGGACTAAGAACTCGAGAACTAGCAGTGACTAAAGTGGATGGACCAGATGGTTTCTGGAGCAGCAGCACCTCTGAATTAGACCACAGTGCAGCTCACTCGCAGAGAAGCATCTCATCAATCGGAAAATCAAATAATCCTTCTGATCCTCAAAGTAGTGGAAGCAGTCAAAGTGGTCCTCCTGAATTTGTCAACCATGGCAAGTTTGCTCCTATATGTTCATTATCTGTTGGTTCTCTGCTATGGAAACACTCTTGCTTGATCGTTCATAGAGTTACTCAAGTCTTAGCTCTTTTTTGCTATTGTTTTAATATTGAGAAATGCTAACTAGATACTTCTATAAAATTTATTGAAAATATAAAATGTTATAGGTTTCACATCTTACTTAATGAGTCTAACTAATTACTTTGTAATTTTTGACAAATTTTAACCGATAGTAGAGACTGTGTTAGAAAGAGCAATCAGAAAATGTGTTGCTAGTATTCGTCTTTAATATTTTCACAAATGTTTGCATCAAACACCTTGAACATCAAGTTACAGTTACAATTCAACTTCCTTGGTGTAGGTCGCAAGTCATCTTCTTATGTTCATTCTGAAATGCAACTTCATTTCACATTTTTCCTTTTTCCTTTCATGCTCTAATTGAAGAGAGAGAGAAAGAAGAAGAAGAAAATAAAGGGTTCATGAATAGAAAGTGAATTGATATACAATAACTGAATGTCTTGCTATATTCCTTTCTCTATTTTTCTGTTGTTGTAAACTGTAAGTGCAATTTCTTTAATCTTGATGTATCCTTGCAGTCAATTTACTTATGTAAAACAGTACTAAAACTACTGTTTCTGGAAACTGTTTTCAGGATTTTGGTTTATCTGTATGCATAATTCTTTGATTCCATTCATTTCTGACTGAAAAGTTTGATCCATGCAGGGCTTCTTCTCTGGAACCAAATAAGGCAACAATGGGTAGGAAACAAAGGGTCTGAGAGTATCCCAGAAATTCAAGAACCAAGAATAAGGTAAATAAACATAGACATTCCAGGGTGAAATCTCAAGTGCTGAGTTAGAATATGTACTCCCTTTTTCTTTCAAGAATGCGTATAATTTTCTGCACTAAAGAGAAGCAATAGATAATTTTCTGAGTTACAATAGTGCTATGTATGATTAATGTCAAACTGTGTAGCATTCATTTATAGTTATTCTTTTTAGACAAAACTTGCATGCAGATTCTTAAGTGCTTTTAGTGGTGCATGCTAATACAAATTATAATTTTACTTTGATAGCTTATGCTGCTCACCTTTACCATAACTTTTACCATGCAAATCTTGGAGTTGAAACTCATTCTAATTAGAGAGCATAAAGTACCTAAAAGGAATTCTGTACAAAGATATGTCTTTTTGAGGTGTTTGCAAACCTCCTAATTCTGAGCTTATGTTCCACAGTTACAATGCCACCAGTGACACCCTACTTGGGAACAACAAGCCCTTTCCCCAACGCATCCCTTTGAGAGTATGATTTTCTGAACCTAGTTCTTCATCTATTCATATTTTAGTAAGAAAAACACTAGCAACACATTCTTTTGAACACAATATTTTCTAAAATTACAAAAAAATGTGGATTTCACATCCTATTTAATGATTCTGTCTCATTCCAATCAATGAAACCAAATTGTAAGAAGTGTGGTAATTAGCATTGTTTTTCTTGTAATATCCACTTACTCAAACAAAAGGGGTAGCTTGGTTCACAAGCCTCCCACCCTTTTCTTGAACATATCACTAATTGTTTATACCATATGTTGTGATAGGAAATGATTGACTTTCTTGTTGATGTTTGGGAGCAAGAGGGTTTGTATGGATGACCAAACAAAATTGTATTTTTTTTCCAAGGATTTTGGAGGAAAGGTGATGTGGAATTTGTTTGTTGTCACAATTGCTGTGAAGGGAAGAACTTCCAAATTTTCTCTTTCTCTGTGTAGCTTCTTTTCTTGTTCCAAATCCATTAGATTACTTCATTTGTATAACTCTTGATTCTTTGGTGGAGTGATTCATAGACAAATTATTCATCTGCAAAGGGATAATTCAGCTTCAGCTGCTGCAAGTTTCTGTAATATCTGAGACTTGAGAGCCAATGTTTGTTCTTCTCACTAGTCATTATTAAATGATGTGACAATGTACAAATAAAGAGAGTGAATAAAAAATATTAAGAAGGACAACTTGAGTTAAAATAATTGATTATTGTAAGAAATGGTCTAGAATATATAGTTATAACATTATTAAAACTATATAACCTTTGAAGTCCTTAAGAATAATATTATATGCATTTTTTTTCTTGACTATTCCTTTATGGTTATATAATCCAGTTTTTATTTTTATAATAACCAATTGCTCTCACAAGCTCCTTGTTACCTCCTCAATGGAGATCTTAAATTGTATCGATTTTTTTTTTTAGTTTTGAAAATGGATGTCTTTGGAATATGTTGTCCAAATATGTCTTTGAAAATGGATTTATTCTGTGCATGATTCATTGAAGATAAAAGAAAAGGTTAAAAATAAAACCTACATTAAAAATGTCATATCAAGAAGTAATTTACAACATGAAATGAAATATTAGAATGTGAGTTTTTACCACTAAACATAGATATTTCCAAATATTATTTTGTCTTACTATTATTAGCTTGATTTTACTCCCTTTCATTTCCCACTAAAGTCAATAATCCCATAATACCTTAAAAATTACAAGCTGAAAATTATTAAAATGATAAATTAAACATTACTATTATTTAACTTGCCGATTAGATTGGAATTATCATAACCTCGTATAAGAATGTGAAGAAAGTACCAAGGAGAACAAATTTGTAGAAATTGTAAATTATTATTATTATTATAAGGAGAAAATTAGCTAGGCGTGTGAGATGGGAAAAAAAGAAATAATTATAAAAAATAATTAGTTGTTATAGTGACTAAATTATAAATAATTTTAGAGACTAAAAAAATTTTTGGTTTCTAAATTAGTTTCTATTATCATTAAATGGTTTCTAAATTGGTATCTAATTAGCTACCAAGGATTTTGCTACCAAATTTAGAATCTAAATAATTGGTAGTTAAAACCTTGGTAGCTAATTAGATACCAATTTAGAAACCATTTAACAATAATAGAAACTAATT
>Ga0123341_1002524_pt1 | contig 15116 bp, 5 predicted proteins | sample Turbeapinknodule_FD_89959 | JGI IMG/M metagenome (GOLD analysis project Ga0123341, IMG submission 89959) | Root nodule microbial communities of legume samples collected from Mexico - Turtle bean Mexico pink nodule | ecosystem: Host-associated > Plants > Roots > Nodule | place: Mexico: Nepantla... | reverse complement strand
ATAACTTTTATTTGCAGCCTCATGCTTAACAATGATCATAAACCCTAAATTTAGTATGAAGGTGGAATGGGTGCAGGAACTCAACTACGACTTCTTCTATTTATATCTCCAAATTTACTTAGCACACTCTATTTACTTTTAATACATTTTTATTATCAAGTATACTCTTTTAAACCCTATTTTCACACATCCATATTTTTTATTCTTTAAATTCTAATTTTATTTATTTAAATCATTTTATTTATAAAAAAATGGATAAATATTTGCAATACATTAAGAACCATAATGACAACACTAAAGAATAAAGAAGATATTCACAATATCTATTTCAAGATATTTATTTAAGATTGATTTAAAAGATAAAATAATCAGGATTCCATAATCCCGCTGATTTAATATTTTTGTTTTTTATTATAATTATGAATTTTTTTACAAAATCAGATGCCAACTCCTGCAAAATCAAATTAACATTAATATTTGACAATTTCTCCTACATCATATCATTTAAATTCAACATAAAATTTAAAACTCAACATTGTTCTTGGTTTCATTTTCGTTTATCGATGTAGAAATCTGAAAGTGATTGTTATATACTTTAGATTTCGATATCCAAAAGTTATTTTCGTACTTCATTTAAGATTTTTATGTTCATACCTAGAAGTGAGTTATCAGTTTCAGATTTTTATATAATGGTACTGATAATTGAGATCTAGAAGATTTATGTTTGTTTATGGATCTTAACATCCAAAAGTCCTTTACGAAAAACTTATCCAAAATGACATATTAATTCTAAAGAACATAAATATTCGAAATATTCGAAAGAGAAAAAAATTCAAATCATTAAAAAAAAAACAGGCATAGGTGCGAAAGATTTGAATTGATATGGTGTGGGAGAATCAGCCTCAATATTTTTCATGTGTTAAATGATTTACGTTTTGAGAAAGAGAAAAGTAGAAGTTGTGCTTAGTGTACATGGTTGGCAAGTGTTGTTGTGTACATTTTTGGTAAATATCCAATTACTCTTATATTAACACGTGTAAAAAGTTTTCCTATGTCCCTTAGTTCTCTAGATTCATTGTTTTTTAAAGCTTCTTTGTGTATTTTCCATCAAATTTATGTGTTGTGCACTTTTTCTCACTTGACATCACATTGGATGATCACATTTTATCCAACTAACAAAATAAATTATAAACATATATCAAAGCTTATCACTCTTTTCTCCTCCACCTATGCAGCTTCAGAGGTGTTAAAAGAAGTTTAAATTATTCATAGATCAGATTTTTGAATTGTACAATAATATATTACATTTTAATTTTAAATTATATAAAACACTACAATACAACAAAAGAAGTTGCCTTAAAATTTGTAACCTTGAGAAAATCTTTGTCCATAAAATATGTCCAACCCAAACCATGTAGCCAGGATCAACCCAGGTCTAACTACATGTAAATAATAATTACTGAAAGTCACTTACAATTAAGACCTTTGTAATATGAGTTTGAGTTTGAACTTGGTTTATAAATTATTTTTCTTTGGAACTCATCCTCTTCATCAACTGCCAAGATTAATAAATATCCTTTTATCATCTCCTAATCTTAAGTTGCTTTAGATCACTACATGCAATTTATCACAGTTCTAAAGAGTAGAATTCTTTCTTAATATTTCTAATTTATACAATGACAGCAGATAATTCATATTGCACCAAGCTGCAATAATGCTTAGTTGTTGAGACTAGCTTTAACAAGTATTGGACCATCTTATGAAATGTTAACTTTCTTGATGAAGCTGAATGATTGATTATGAGAAGAATTGAAGGTGCATTAATAAAGTGATTTGAGCAAACTAACGAGATCTGTTTTAGAGTAGCACAACCTTCATTGACATCTTATCTTCCTTACCACCAACCAAGACAAGACCAAAAACATTTTTATTTGCATCCATCTTATGCTTCACAGTAAGTCCCTAGCTACACACAATGGGCCACAACTTTATCTTAATCTAGCTGGTCTTGAACCCATTTTATGTTTCCATATTTTGCAGTTAGTTGCGGTGAGATACCCTACAAGTTGGTTATGAACATCACAACATCTCTCTAAACAACTACTTTCTTTCAACTTCTGATTCAGCTTGCAGACTTTGCAAATGTTCCAAAAAAAGCTGTTTCATCATACATCACTGAGCATTCAATACTGGAATCCGTGTCAAAATTGCTGCCTAGAAATGTTTTGCAGGATAGATTTGAAAAAGGGCCCTGCAAAGCATTTTCCTGACCCTCACCTATTTTGATATTCTTGTCCTCAACAACCCTTATACTTGGTTCAGCACCATCTTTTATAGCACAAAAATTCTCACTAGATTGCCGCACTGTATCACTTTCCATTTCCACTTTGTTGCATGTTCCGAGTTCCTTCACACTGTTCTCTTCAATAGATTTCTCTGACCCAGCTGACACTGTCAACTGGATGATCTCTTCTGTAAAACAGGTACTACTTATTTCTGTTGATTCTTTGGCTTGTAATGCAGTGTCAACAGGTTGTGTATTGTCTTTTCTGAGGGTATCACTGCCAGCTTTATGGTCAGACTGATTTTTACCATCCAAAGGTTCATGTTCTGACTTTGGTTCAATTTGATTGGCAGTAGTTATGTTTACAACATCTTGTAGCAATGAGTCAGTAATGGCCATTCCTTCAGAACCGATACCTACTTTGACTGATTCATCAGTTGCTTGAGTTGATTCATCACACAGTCCTGTTTCATCTGAAAAGATAATTAATTTTAGTAAAGTATTTCACAATAATAGTACACTAACAAAATACACCAAACAAAATTACCTTCATTTTTCATCTCTCCGTGTAACGGTTTCTCAAGAAACACTGTCCCAGGAAAGATCATCAAGTTAAACTTATTCAATTTTTTCCTTTCAACATCATCAACGGGTTTGAATCCAAAGCCCTTAGTCCATGTCTCAACCAAATCAGGAATGGCTGATATCACAAGCCTTTCCACCTTGAAAGATGTTAACATCTGCCAATGACAAATAAATTTAGAAACACAAAAGGCCAAAAAATGAAGAAGTGTGGGAAATTTTCAAACTCAACAGTTACAGGAAAAAGAAGTCAAGTGCAAAATCACTACAATTATTTTGGGCAAGTACAAGTGAAACTAGCCAAATATTACCTCTTCGATAGCAGTCACAAGCAATCGGCACATTCCCTGGCGACGATACCGACTGCAAGTAGCAATTAGAGGCATCTCTGCTACTGCAGTTCCATGCACCCTGTAAAAATGTAAATGACACTTAAATAATTGCCTCGTGTATAAATCAAACAAATGTAATTATGAATCATCTTGAAGGGTAAGGTGAAAGACACTTAAATAATTGCCTCTATAGGTTAACTAGTAATTAAAATACTACCATTCCACATATGGATCATAAAGATTTAAAAACATCAAATTCTACTATAAATTTCATAAGAAAAATATCTTTCTTTGAAATTTTACCTAATAGATGCTACAGATACTAACACATCCTGTTTTTCCAATACCATGGTGTAAAACCCTTGAAAATTCAGACGAGCAAACTCAGACCTGAAAATCACATAAAATAAAGCCTCTCAAATCAAAAGGGAAAGAATTAAGGCTTTAAAAAGTACAAGGGGCAGGACATTATTTAGATAGGTATAAAACTATGAAAAAGGAAGCACGGAAAATGAAGGGAGGAGGCACTAACCCCCAGTTGTATAAAACTTGAGGTATCATGTGGATGCCTGTCCTTGGATCAAGCATTGACACAAAACACTCCTCCATGATAGTAAGAGCAACTGCTAATTTCGTATTGCATACTGCCTTTAGGGCAAACCACTGTGTAGAATGAACTTTTTGGTCATCATGAATGCATCTAAGAAGCGTCCATGAGATGCCATCAGCAACTTGATTAACTAACCCCACCTGAGATTGAAGTCCAGAGTACACCTGCACAAACCAGAGTCTCGAGTCCTTGAATAAAGTCTTGGGATATTAGTGTCATTCATTAGGTTATTTGAGTAGTGAGTACTTGACCTGATTATTAACATAAATAGGATTACTAGGTCCAAATACCACAACACATTATTATATCACTAATTCCCATGAAAACTAAATGCATTTTATCATGTGATACATAAACATGCTATTTCCTAATTTTATAAACTATTACTATTTCCAACACTCCCCTTCAAGCAGTCAAGCCAAAGCTTACCACAACAAACATTTTTTAACAGTAACAGATCTTTTAACCAAGAAATGGGTTTTTAACTAAGCTCAATGGTGGCATGTGATCCATGTAGCCAACATCACCTATCAGATTTGTAAATTAAGTTAGACTTTGAATTAGGAGAGCCAATTGGCCAGGATGATTTACTGGGTATGTCACACAGCTAGACTACTTTTACAATTCTCCTCCTTTAGTACAGAAAGAGAAAAGCAACCCAAAAAGAATATTGTTAACGCTTTGAAAAGTCACAGGGAATCAAGGCTTCCCAGATTTATATGCCCAAGTGATGACATTCTATTGGTGGATACAACTATGCCAACAAGTCTACATTACGTTACTTGGTAAGTCACCAGACTAGACTCTTCCACATTCTATATGGCTTTGAAAAGATGTCCAATTTGCTCTGCTTTTGGCAAACACTACAGTCATGGAAGCCTCTGTGTTATACTGCTCTCAATTATTATAAGCTCTAAAATTATATTTGGATTCAAGAATTTGATGCAAATCACAATCACCTTATTAATTACCTCGTATTTTTCTTTAACTCGGACTAAATTATAAATTTATTAATCTTAAGCTTATTTGTCTGAAAAAAACAACTTGAAAAAAGCTATATTTACCACTGATATAAATTTTAATGCGATAATCATTATTTCATGGTTTGGAACATATAAAAGTTGGCACACGGTTTGGAATATAAACCAAAGTTTCAAAAGGTTTTGAACATCTTCAAATTATAGATAATAAAATGACCAACTCACATTACAAGCCACTACATCATCTGTGTAATATAACAAATAATTAGCCATTTCAAATGGAAGTCCAGAAATTTGAGAAATTGTAGTATAGTACCTCCTGACAACTCTGACCACAAAACCAAATGTCCGAGACTGCTCCTTCTGGTGTTTCTCTATCTTTAAGGCATGTCTCGTGATCTATTTAGTGCAAGGATCGCAATTGTCAGATGGAATCATTGAAGCATTGCAAAGGGAAAACAATGCATAGGCTTCAGATCAAAGAAATCTTCATTCATGATCATCAAGCAATTGCTTATTATAATAATATATAAGGGCATGCATGAGATCATGAAGCTCCCACTATTGTGGCATTTAAGGAGACTCAGGAATAGTCATGACAATAATCAAACCAACAAATTGTTTAGCCATTAAACAATGTCGAGTATTTCAATTATTCAAACAATAACAAACTATATATGGCACAACTCAACTTGTTGTCTATCTACACTCTACAGGCTCTACAACCATAACACTGGTAATGTCATAAAGCAGTATGATCATACAGGGATACTTACATTTATGTTCACACTGTGAACATTGTAACAAATCATGCAGATCTGAAGTGTCTTTATCAATAACCAAATTTCCACATATCCTACAAGTGCAGTTTGCACAGTACCAGTCACCATCTGGGATATCCTGATTCACATAGGCAAAAAAGATTGTATTATTCTTCTAAGGTAGGGTAAAAAACCTTAATAATAATCACATCAACAACAATAAATAAACACATCCTCAAAAATACAAAGTACAAAAGGACCTTATTTATTGTCAAATGCATCACATGAAAAGAAACAATAATACAGGAACAACATAAATAAACAAATCTAAACGCTAGTAACACACTTACACAAACATCCATACCATCAATCTATCTACTATAATATATAAAATCTGAACCACGAGTCGTGGAGTTGACATGTTAGCATGTAAATTTCCTTTAAGTCACATTAGTTTTTTATATGTTCTCATGTCTCTAACTACAAAATGGAATCATTTTAAATGTGAGTAGAACGTACTAATACATTTTAATAATAAATAATTATCTAATAAATGAATTTCTCTTGAAATGATCAATGAATAATTTTATTTTATTTTTGTAATCCCCTGAGATGTTTCTACCAAGCTCTCGCTATTGATGTTATGTGTTTCAAGAGCAACCTAATATGCTACCTTACAAACCCTTCGTGATTGCTACCATGTTTCTCCAAATTCTTCCAAGAGTTACAAAGGATCCTCGACATACTGTTTGTTAGTAATGGATTTAGAGACTATAAGGGAATAGTACTTTTTAGCTCGTTGTTAAGTAGTGTCCATGAGTCTCCACAACTATTAAGGAGATAACAAGTACAACACAATCCACATAACGTATTTGAAATCGTTTCAAATTTTTTTATAGCATTTACACATTTATTTTCAATCTATAATTTATAGTAAATATATTTTGATATGCTACCATAGCAACGATTTAGTTGACATTGCTTTGTAATGTCAACATTTTTGCTTAAGTGTCATCTTTTACATAAGTCTAATAATTTTCAAAACAATCTTATCTCATGAGTCAACCAAAAGCACATATTTTTAACAATTGAATCTCATCCAATTTGCTCAAGGTTGTTTTATAATTAAATAAAATACTACTAAATGTTTTCTACACAGTAAAAGATAAGATAACTTCTACTATTTGGCACTAGTGCAATGCACAGGTGTATATCTGGTTGTGTATAAAATAAGAGGGGATATACTCACTAAACCTCCTCATCAAACCACAGCTAAACTAAGCACAAAGTTCGTTAATTCTTGGCAACTGGCTATAAAAGCAATTAAATTACAGTGGACGCCCTAGATCATGTATTCATATTCACAGAAGTGAACTCACTCGTACACTATAAAAAGTTCGAATACTTACATTTTCAAGTAATCAGCTGAGTCAGAATAAACATTCCTAACAACAGACCAGAAAGATTATACTACAAGTATAGTTTAATGGAGGAGCATAACGCCATATTATGCTAACGCAAAGACATATATATACACACACACACAGAGGAATGGCATAGGAGCCTGGTTATATCAATCACTCATGTTTGGATTTCCAAAACAAATTAAAAGAAAGAAACTTGCATAGACCCAAGAGCAGACATACCTGAGTGGACAAACAAGCTACGTGGAAAGTAGATGGACAATTATCACAACATATCAGCTCACCCCCTTCACCACACAACCCGCATGAATCATCATTTTTGTCATTATCATCAGTCTGCACAACTAGATTCAGACTTTTCCTGGCTTTGTATTCAGCTGACCAAGCTTGAAGGAGGCACAATGTAAAGGGCTCGCCAGATTCCATAAAAATATTTACGCAGGGGCGATTCAATGTAAACCCAGCATGCAACTTGAACTCAGATAATGTAAGCACCTTACCACAACATATACATATAATACCATCTTTGGTGATCCTGCCATCCTTAATAACAACATTATCCTTAGTATTTCGGTATTGAATCACATCATTTAAAGATATGACCCCATTATCAATTAACCAGGACAATATTGTCCTTGAACCCAAATAAGACCTATTACAGTCCTTATTGTACTTCCCTGCACTACAGGGGTTCCTTGGCAGCAACCTGCAACGACCCTTTTGGCTTTTAAGCTTTCTCTGGCCCCTTGATTTGCAGGATTTAGCTCTAGAACTTCCCCGGATTGCCTTTGGGCCGAAGTCCTTATTCCTGAATATTGCAGACACCAATAAATCATCATCTTTAATATGGCATCTGTTAGACCTATCCGTTCCAGTTATGGAGCCGTTTGTTTTCCTGGTATTTCTCTGAATTGCACTGAAAGATGATAACTTTCTGCAGCTTCTTTTCTTTCCAGCATTGTCAACTAGATAATTCTGGACCTCTTCCAAACCACATGCTTCACCATCTAGTGACTGCACCTGATCAGTGACAGTTGAGCCCAGCATGTCACCATGGCAGAACATACTCATTTTAATTTCAGATACCCTTTTGCACTTCCTTCGCATTTTCTTTCTAAGAATAACATTAGAAACAGAATATGTGCTATCTTTCCCAAATGCAGAATCTACTAAGATTTTCCCACCCTCTTCCTCACTACATTCAGACTGTTGCACAGTCCTTGAGCCATGAGAATTAACCAGGCCATAGCTCACACCAGAAGCGTTATTTTCTTCTGACGTGTCCATTGGCACATGCCCATCTGAACTCTGCTTATCAAGACTTCTAGAACTTCTAATTTTGGCTTGGTGAACAGCATTTACATTAGACCCTCCAGGTACCTGATTCGAATTTCCAGAGCTCGAATCAATGGGAGCACATGCCACCTTATACTTACTAGAAACTAAAGTCCAAGTTGCTTTCACTACCTCTCCCTTTTTCAGGGCACCAATCTTTCTATCAACAAATATAACAACTACAAACGGATCCAAAAGCCACCATCGATAAGCCAACATAGCATCAGGGTCTTCTGACTGCATCTTTGTTTTTTCAACATTTATCAGTGCACTGGATAGATCAGACCAGAATTGACTAATATCAGTCCATTCCTTATAATCTCTGCACATTAAATTGCATTTGTCAACAGACAATAGCTCACCACATATTCTCCAAGCCTTTGTAAATTCCCGAATAGGCTTTCCCTCTGGTGTCCTGTAAACTGACTCTGGATAACGTCTGCTAGGCCGTTGACGCTTCTCAATAGTCCACCCTGCCATCGTAAGCAACTGAACAATCTGAAACTGCAGAATAGTACGAGGGTCCTCTTCCTGTAGCATTGAGGGTGAATTTGAGATGTCCCCATTAGTAGATTCCGGCATTTCCTCAGGATTTAAAGGAGACCCAGCCTTCTTCACAACAGTGATTGACGGACTTGTAATTACAAGCCTGCTCGCAAAGCTTTCCTGGGAAACAGGAGAAGCAGCTGCTTTACTTACAGACACTTCTTTTGCAATATGTCTGTCTGCTGTTGCTGTGTTAAAATTTGTAACATCTACATCATCCTTAACAGCTTGTTTATTTAAATTGTTATGGTTCAATAGATAACAACTGGATATCACACCATCTTTGGATGATTCAACCAAACGAAATGCAATTGGTTCACTATTACAGCCTGTAGCAACAGAAGACAGGTTAGAAACTGCTACTTTTGAAAGTCGTGATGAACTCAAATTTTTTTCTGAATCAGATCTACTACAAGCAAGTTCATGCAGAGAAAATTTCATTCGTTTGACATTCACATCCTCGTCATTCTGGTCTTCACAAATCAAACTCTCTGGCACACATCCCAGAGCAGCCTCTTTGGAATGCTGAATTACATTAAAGTTCTCCTCTTCAGGGTGTGTAAGTCTAGATGACGAGGGATCCAATGCAACTGAGTTTTCGTTACTAGAGCAGAATGATTTAAATGTGTTTTTAGCAGATTCATGTTCAAAGCTGATAACTCCAGGAACAAGACACTTCTGAGTAGACTGAAAAATGTCATCACCAGAAAAGACCTCTGAAAAAATCTGTCTTTCTTCGTTAGATCCTTCAAAGTTATCATCAAACAAATCTTCTACCTCGTTGCTGATCAACATCTCTGCTGAATGATGAGATTTCACTATGCAGTTTCTGTTGCTGGTCTACATGTTGGCACCATTACATATGAAGAAAGCCTTTCTTCAGCCATAAATTACTGGTTGACATACTTCGTCACTATTGACCCCAGTTAATAGAAAAAAATAAATCTCCTGGTAAAGGATTTCGAATCTGCAGAAGAAATTGAGAAGTTATTAAATTGTCTTCGAAATTAAAAGATTCAACAAGCTTTAACTTAATTAATTTTCTGAAAGAAAATTTGCATGGAAGATCTCAAGCAACAACAACAACAATAAAAAAAATATGTAAGTGTCATTTTCATTTATTGGTATCATTTTCCCTCACATAGTCATAGTTACATTAAATACAAAACTGAAATGTAAATAAGGTGAAAGATTATCAGACAAAAGCCACAGAATCAATTATGAGCATCCTTACAAGGATGCATTAAAAGATTCTTTATCTCTCTTCACTAAAATCTGAATATCCCATACCATTAATAAAAAAACGTAGAGTAAAAAAAGGTGTGGGTAAACTGTATTTATAAACAAACAAGAAGCCACAAAAGTAATTAAAGCATTTAAACACTTAAATAAGGAAGTTTAGTTTTGGAATAAGTTAACTTCCATCTTATCTTCTAGATATGGAACTATAGTACTCTTTTGGTTGCATCAGCATGCATTGCCTAGCTGCCAAAGAAGACCAAGCAAAGCAACAATATATTGTTTGCCCACAATTACATGTGTTATTCATTGTTGATCCATGGCATAGGGGATCAGAATAACATATTGTCTTTCATGCAACACTTTCTACTAGACAAATATTCTCCTCGGACAAAAACAGCATATCAAACTAAGGGATAAGGAATCAGAATTCAGAAGTAATACACTTTTCATGCAACAATGATTTTCGACAGAGGGAGTCTCATGTCTTCCAGTGCCGTTTGCAGATCTAGTATTAGTGCTTTAGTGTGTACCCCTCCAAATTATTGACTAAAAAAGCCTTATTACAAACTCAATCAAAATATTCATCATGGTTTCCCATGTTAAAAAACTCAAGCTCCACATAGAAGTGATAGAGAACGGTCTTTAACGACAAAAAATGACTAAACAATGTTTTCGGCTTTCTGCTATTAGCTTAAAAATATTAGAAACTTCTGTAAATATTTCCAAATAAGCATCACATTCACGAAACACATGACCAAATGCAAATGTAAAGGTTGGGTTGAATTAAAATGCACATGCAATCCTCCATCGTTTATGGCTAGCAAGAACACAGCTTATTTTTCAAAAGAGAACGGTTAAGGAAACCAAAAGTTATCAAACTTGAAAAGCTAAAATTTTAAGATGCCAAATGTTAAACAAAATAACATTTAATGCACGCACCCCTTATATGCTTTCAATCTAATAAATATTCTCATTTTCATTAAATACTTAACATTCCCTTCAATTAAAGCAGCAAATCACTTGAAAGAGACGGGGAACCCAGAATTCCGAAACAAAAGTGAAGCATAAAATCGACATGCATGAATTCAGAAGCAGCATTGGAACACAGAACAAACACCAGGTCCAGAAATGGAAGATAAAACCGAAAATCCAGAGCAAAAAACCCTCATTTTGAACACAGATCAGAACCTACCCTACCTACCCATCTCAGATTCTCAAGAAAGAAATTCACAGCCCATCATAAGAAACCACACAGAAGACAAACTTTTCAACAACAAAAACACGACCCAGAAACTCCTATAAGCGTAACAATGCCCAGAGGCACCCACCAGAACGGCACAATCTCACCCATAATTAGGGTTCGTTAAAATCGCAGAAGCAATTGAACATTTCTGAGGAAAAAAACACAAATTGATATCTTCCTCGGCTTCATTCCTCACCTTGAACACCACCAGAAATAGAAAGAGCTTAGAGAAAAAACCCAACAATGGTAGCAGAGTGTAAAAGATGGGAAACACAAAGGAACAGCAGTTTCTCCCTCTAGAAGGCAGTTTCTCTCTCTAGGAGCATCTACCACAGCATGTGAGAGTTGTATCTATGTCATGGACTACTTACATGTACAGTTGTACCCTCTTTCATTGCCACTAGGCCTTGTCCATTTCTCCCTTTTTTTAAACCCCTTTTGAATGAAGCACCTACGCTCCCATTCTGATTCACTTCCTCTCTAAGCAAATGCCAAAATGGGCCCATTAAGGGATTTTCTTTCTATTTTCCTAAACACAATTCTATTCAACATATACCCTTTCCACCAACAATTATAATTCACAATAAACATCATATATTTCAATTTTTCCTTTTCTTTTCTTTTTCCACTTCATATTGTCAGGAATATTATTATCAAAAATGATGTTTTCATCTTAAATATGTTGAAATAAATGATAATAATAATGTGCAAAAAGTTGAAATTTAGATTCATTAAATGTGAATAACACCCTTTTTCACAAGATTAAATATTAAGTTCATTTAACACCGTATGTAAGATTAACATGTGTTTAGACATGTAAATATCACCTAATGACTTAACTCAATCCCATAAAACCGACTCATAATCATAAAAATGAATTTTACATTGATATACAATGAATTGTTTCTCATCTTATTGAAGATCTCACATCGACTAGAGATTAGGACATTTCATTGTATATAAATGAGTGCAAACCTCATCCTATGAATCGGTTTTATGGAGTTGAGTTAGACTTAAAGTCCACTTCGTAATATATCTCTAGATCAATGTAGGATCTTCAATACACACCTCACGATAACAAGTGCCCTGATAAGTTCAACAAACACTCGTTATGATAGATTTGAAATGACTCTAATACTTAAGTTTAACTCAAGCCCTGAAACCGAAACACTTAATGAAACAACTATACTGGTTACACAAGGTAGCTATTATGGCTCTGTTCATTCCTCTTTCTCTTTGGCATTTCCCTATTTATGAGCATATTTTGTTTTATGCAGAATGTGTTGAAGGTACTTGTCCTGAGGAAGGGACACAGAGTTACTCTCACCAAATCGGCTAGGGAGGACCTAGAAGATTTTTGTGCACCAAATAATACTATATATGATAAGACTGATTCAAGCCATGTTTTTCTTTTCCTTTTATTTCACCTACTGTCTTTCATTCCGTGGCTCCATCACAAACAACCATGCACGTGTGTCACTTCTCATCACCTTCTTTGAGAGACACGTATTATAAATGAGAAACTAAAGTTTTCTAGTTTTTTCACCCTCAGTTATTGGTTATAACATCATGTGTGGAAACTTTCACCTGAGATCCTTATTTTGGATTACGTGTCTTGTTCTTGTCAAGTGATACATGCTAGGGTTTTATCTTTCATGTCTCAACATGGAACATTCATCTTTAACTTCTTCAGTGTTTGGTTCATTTCAGCATAAAGCTTCTCACACTATGCCAAATTTGTTTGATTTTCAACAAAGAGGAGGATACAACCAAGGAAACAGATACAATAAAAGGTGAAAACAAAACATATAAAATGTATTTCTACTTAAAAATGCTACAAAATACAAGTCAAGTGTTACCGATCCACAAAATAGATAATAGTATAAATTAATTATTAAAATAAATAAAATTTTAAAAACATTCCATAATTAATTATATGACCTAATATTGTAAACAATGAAACTTGTGCCTAAAGGAAGGGAGATTTAAAAATGTGAAAAGTAAAGTAATAAAAAGAAACTTTTATGCATGAAATTGGTATTTATGCATGATTTGTTGTGAAGAAAAGCAGAGAGTGGTACAAACAAAAAGTGGGGTTAATGATTTTACTTGTTGAAATGGAAGCAGGAGTTGATATTATTCTGGATTTGGTTGAAGAGACTGTGATGAGACCATTATATTATAGATTTTAACATTTTTCATTTCTTAAAATATCCATTCCTACCATATTAATGCAATTTAAACGATAATAACTAAATGTTTATCTTGAAGTCACTATTAAAAATATAAATTTATTAACTGTGCTAAAGATAAATACGCCTTAATTATAAAAATACTTTACACATCATTCTGCCACTGCATTTATTGCTTTATCAATGTAATGATGTTTTTGGGGACCAGACAAGTAGTGAAGTAGTTTTCCAAAATTGGCAATTTCATGTACCATAATTGCGAAATTGACCTTCAAGGAATGTTTTAAAACCTAATAGCAATATCATTTATTCAGTGGAAAACCTACTCAATAAATTGATCAACAAAAATAGATGAATAAGTTACTCCATCCTTCACAAAAATTAATTTTAAAATTAAAGTTATATATATCACGGGGTAAGTGGTTTAAATTGGGTGAGTTTAATTTAATTTTAAATTTAATTAGATTAATTTAAATCACGTGGAGTTATTATTTTATTTAATAACTCAAGGCAATTTAATTACATTTGAATTGTGTCATGGATTAATTACTTTAATGTTGTGTTTGTATCTCGGTGATTATTGTTCACCCGGATTGAAAAGGAAATAAATCTGATGTTTGTATTTGGGAGTTAGCAGGGATTAAGGGGAGAAGAAAAGCAAAGAAAGGGAAAAAAGCTTCCCTGACTGATGAGATGAGAAGATTTGGAGAGAAACTTTTTCATTTTATCATATTACCCATCCGTTCACCTAACCTATGTGCCATAGCTGCCTATGCCCGTGCCATGCAGCTCCAATATTCCCTCCACGAGATTCTCACGCATGAGATTTCCTGCACAAACACAGCACAAATAGGGATTCGTATATTGTTTGGTGGATAAATTCAAGTGTGTGGGTGATGAATAAATGAGAGGGATGATAAATATGGAAGAGAAGTAGAGATAAGTTATTTGTTTTGAGTTGAGGGAGTACTTAGCAGTGGTCGGAGGTGCTCGTCGGAGGTGCATGGTGGATATGCACGGTTGTTGGTGGTCGTTGGACGGTTTCGCTACTGGTGGTGGGTGGTGGTTCCGCTGGTGGTGCTCGGTGGACGGCTGATTCACGGTGGTCGTTGGTGGTTATGCATCTTTGTTGTCTACGTTTCTGGAGTCTCTGGAGGTAAATTTTAGATAGATTTAGAATTTAGAGAATAAGATCTGAGAATGAAATGTTGAGAAGAAGAAATTTGTAATGTTTAGTTATTTATTTTATTTATGTTAATAGATGTATGTTGCTGCCTTTTGATTTTTCAAGTTTAATCACATTGATGAGTATATTAATGAGCATTAATGAAATTTTGAATGAGTTTTCTGCTAGTTAAATTTTTTTATTAATATTTAATTTTTTTCTTGTATTTGAAAATACATAGAGTTTATGTATAAAATTTTATTTTTTTTCTAAAAATAAAGTAATTTTTTTTATAAATATTAGTTTAAATTTATAAAATAATTATAAGTACACAAAATATTTAAATATTTAATTTTTTCTAAAATCAAGTAAAAAACTTTATAAATATTGTTTTGAACAGGTTTTAAAATAATTATAAGT
>Ga0123341_1002523_pt1 | contig 15116 bp, 16 predicted proteins | sample Turbeapinknodule_FD_89959 | JGI IMG/M metagenome (GOLD analysis project Ga0123341, IMG submission 89959) | Root nodule microbial communities of legume samples collected from Mexico - Turtle bean Mexico pink nodule | ecosystem: Host-associated > Plants > Roots > Nodule | place: Mexico: Nepantla... | reverse complement strand
TGTTCTTGAGGGGATCAAGATCAGCATTCTTAGTGTTGGTGTGTTGGCCAAGAGAAGTGTGTGTCTTGAGGGAATCAAGGTCACTTTCTTGGTTGTGGTGTAAGTGATCTAGGTTTGATTGCTCAGTGGTATTCCTCAGTGGTTTCTGAGAAGACTGGATGTAGCTCTGGGTTTAGAGTGAACCAGTATAAATCTTTGTGTGCATTTTCTCTATCCTTTAACTCTTTAAATTCAGTTTTTATATTTGTAAACTGGTATAAACAACCGATTGTTTTGCTGGTGCTGTGCTTTTCGCTTTGTTTTTTGAAAAACTGATTTCTTAATCAAGATATTCTCGAAGTAATTTCATTCAAGGCTTGAAAGTTTTCGAAATCCCTCTTTAAACCATTCCCCCCCCCCCCCCTCTAGTTCAAAGTCATACATTCTAACAGTGTCGACTTCATTTAAGGACTGATTTCGCTCTACGAAGGACTAGAAGACATATTTATAGGTATATTATAGCGGTTAATTACAACGGTTGGAAGATCTAACCCATGTCACATTGCACGGGTTTATTAAAGTCAGAGAAAATAACAAATTCACATATTAATTATCGCGGTTTCAATATTAAACCGATGTGACATAGGTTCATTACATCGGTTTACAACATTTAACGCATCTCATATTGCATCGTTTTGTGTGTAACCACTTACAGACACAGAGGTGCCCACTTTTTCAGTAAGTGTGAGTTTAGTTATGCACCAAAGTCAGCCTTCAGTTACACCCCCGTTACTTAAAGGGGCTCAAATGGGATAATTACAATGTTTCGGGAGTAAGGGTCAGCTTTGACTGTTGTCTGGGTCATGAGGAAGTCATTCCTGGATCATTGGATACAATACATCCTGTGAAGGGGTTGCTGGCACTACGCCTAGCACAGGTAACCATTTTTAGTTGGGAGCTGTTATTGCTCTATCAACAACATTTTACTTTGAGGGAATTCTTATTTCATTCAAATGGGTGGATGCCTTCAGTGTACTTTGTTTGGGCTATTTTTTCACTGAAATCATAGTTCTTAAATTTCACCGAATGAGGAAAATATTTTGTGGTACATGTTAACAAATTAATAGAAACTGAATTTGAACCATTAAGTAAATGAACTCTATTAAGATTGTCAATTACTACATGCCAAATATACCGAACCTATAATAATATTAAAAGAGTACAAATAATAGAAAATTGAAGACATTCTTAGTGACAGTGCAGAATTCTGATAGTCCAATTTGGGTTGTCCGTTTGGGCCTAAAAAGTAATGGTGTCTCCTTCCTGAAACACGTTTAACACACAAAAGTTATTTCATCGATGTCCAAGGTAGAAAATGTTGTCGGAGGTTGGTGAACTCTCCGCTTCAAATATTTGATGTTCTAGTGGTCCACATAGAATGAAGGTTGTGAGATTTGAATCCCGAATATAATTCCTAAAACCTTCCCCAGAGAAAACCTGCCCACACATACAAGACAAACAATTTGCATTCATAAACTTCTGGCCATACAAGACAAACATTTTTAAGTTCACTGAAAAAGTATAACATATATTACCAAATATTCGTTGCTATAACTATATTCATTCATGGTAAGTTTGTAATGAACAAACTGACCCTGGAACGTAGCTTCTGTTGTTGACAGTTGACTGAAATAATTGTTCACAGTCAGTTTCCTAGTGTCTGACCTGAAAATGGTGAGTTGGAATGCTGAGGCACCAACATATCCAATTAATATGTCATGGTCACCAAGCAGTCGATAGAAGTTCCTTAATTCCATCCACCCTTCAGTCAATCTTGGATCCAGTAAGTCTTCATTATAGTGAACATGATGAATGTATCCTGAGCTGTCCGCTAGCACCCAACGCCTTTCAAGGTTGTGTTGATTGTCTATAGAAAATAAGCGATTTACATGGTCGTAGTCCTTCAAGAATTCGTCATGAATGTACATTACACTTCATAATTATGTTTACAATGGCAATTAGGTAAAAGAATACACCATGAGCGTTAACGTACCTCATCTCGCAAATTCATTGTTGTGAAAAATGATATGGGTTGTCGGATCCAAATTGTTCGTGATAACGCTGCATTGAAAGTCGACATTGTAGGGAATGGAAATGGTATGTTGGATACACGCAAATTGAAACTCAGAGAGGCAAACATCTGTGCTGGTTGAGGACGTTGATGTCCCTTTTAAATAGATGAAAGGGGCTGGTCTTCGTGTTGGTCAATGCATTGCATGGTCTCTCACACCATTCAACACCAATAGTTTTCAAAACAATCCAACAGTTTTCAAAACAATCCAGCAGTGTTAATGAATTAATTCATCGATGCAATTTCTTCACTTTATTAAAATCACGAAAGAAAACTATTTTATTAAATGAAAACCAAGGAATGGCAAAGACATTGAAACGTGCGCGCTTCAGTTCTTTAACGGACTTAATGTCATAGGATAAATTATTACAAGCTTAGAAGAATAAAGTCATCATTCAGTCCTTTATTGCACCAGTTTATTGACCTAACCGATGTTATATACAAGTTAACGGGTGTGCCAAACTGGAATCAGAATAAATAAAATAAGTCATACATTGGTTTATTGCACCGATTTACTCACTTAACCGGTGTTATATATTTTTTTAATTGAAAAACTTCATTATTTAACCCAAATTTAGAAACCTAAAAAAAATGGTATAAATTAACCCAAATTTGTATTAAAAGTTGTACCATTTACATGTAATGAAAATGTGCAAACATTCAACATTGTATCATTTATTTATAATGAAAATGTACATATGTTATCATTCTTAATGGACTATTGCATGATTTTATTCGGAATTTGTACAAAGAACTTTGCCCATTCCTGACAGACTGCTTTAAGATCTGTACTTTTTACTGGGCTCCAAAGTTTGAAAAAACTGTCCAATGTAACAGTACATATTAGTCTTCATGAATATAAGAAGTTAGAGCATATACCTTATGACATATTACCTGCTTCCAAAAATCTATAAGCGTTCCCCGCACTATGGTCCACATCCAATGCATAACGTAGTAACCACATTCGAAGTTCCCATGTTGCTTATTGCACTATTATGGAAAAAATGTTATGGAAAAAATGTCACAATGAATTTACTCGCAGTGGACAAAAGTAAAACTTAATACTCATAATGAACAAGTCGCTAACCTTGAGAACAATCCAACGTACCTTTTTTGATGCATTGATTTTGCTAAAAAAAATAAAGGAAAACTATTACTAATTGACAACAAATAGTACAATAATTTATAAAAACTTACATAAATATACATTGCAAGCTTCTTGGCATGTTCACTCGGTTCCTTGTGCAATGAACAAAACCACACAACGATTTTGTCTATGGGGCAAAGAACCAGTAATTGCAGTGAGAGCTGCAATAAAAAATATCATTACAAATCTTTTTAATTTAGTACATATCTCAAAACTTTTACTTATTTATCAAAGGAGCAAAATAAATTCTTCTTTTTGTTTTCGCAAGTCAATTTTGAATGTAATTCAGGCAATCTTCCTCTTCATTTCCAAACAACTGAATTGATTGTGGGTCAAGGAATCCATAAATACCTTCATTTCACCCTTGTTACTTATTTCATTTATCTACCTACATTTTTAACATAAATATCATTCAGAACAGTCATCAAACATGATTTCAATAAATAACATGTACTGATTAAGGGTACTTACATCATCCATACTTGAATAATTGAGATGTTCAGGTATTGGGCACCGCGGATTATTTTGAACAAATCTTGCATGTTTACGTACAATGGAAGTCCAACATGGTCAACCCCAAAAATTTCTGCATCCCACGCAATCAGACAAGGATCTTCATAGAATTGACTAGAAACCATGATTAAGTCTTGGATTGGGCTAACTGATTTTTTAACTTTTGTTTGGACTTCACCGCTTAAAGAAACTACTACTTGGAATTCAGAGCTTAAAGCAATTTGGGGTTCGACATCAGGGCTTAAAGGAACTGCATCATTGTCATGATGTTCAAAATTGTGGACATCGCAACTACCTTCCCTGTTGGCTTCACGACGAGGATTAAATACATGAGGTGGTTCAGGTACATGATATCCTTCATGAAATTCAAGTCTTACTTCTTCACGCATTTGTTCTTTTATGGTGTTTGTCAGTTCTTCAGTGAGTTGTTGTTTTAGGGTGTTAGCGAATTCATCCATCATGTCCTGAGTGAGATTTGCATAAGAGGTATGTCAAGGTACTGGTCCAAAATACTGTATGAGACCAACACCAGAACCAGTTGTACGAATATGCCCTGGGTGTTCTGGGGTGTCAATGGCGAAGGTCAACATGTTATCTTGACCTGTGGGATGAAAATTTCCTATGGATTTTTGGTGCTTGATATCAGTCTGTAAAAGATCATAAGTGTCTTAATATAATAGTATGTAATGATAAGTTTATACGTATGAAAATATGACATGGACTTGTGAACTTACAATGCGCTCAGAAACCTGTAATGATTGTTCAGATGTCATCTCATCATTGGGTTTAGTTCTGGCTAACGTCCATAAGTCACATCGATCCGGAGGGGACAGAGGAGACACAGGTTCAACAAAACCTGATTCAGCCTGTTTTTTCTTTAACTTTTCTTGTAAAATTGTTCTCTTAAGCAATTCATAACCTCCCCTAGAAAGTCGGTGGGGGGTTGTATTTTTTTGTGCAATCAAGTGAGCTTTGTTCCTGATTTCCTACAAGAACATGACACACAAGAACCTTCCATTGCGTATCGGTTCGAGTCCTAACGAATTCAGACCATGTGTCTTCATGTATAGAATGTCTTGCACAATGAGACTTCTCCTTGTATTTACCATAGATGTAATGGCTTGTGAGATTTGTTTTAAATTGCCTCCATTTCAGACCGATTGAAGACATTAACTTCTTTTGAATGCGATCGGAAGTCTCAAATTCATATTTTGACTACAAATTATGATAACAAAATCATTCACATGTAAATTCAATACACACATTATTAACTAAGATTGAAATCAATAACTTACACAGATTTCTTCCCATATCAGATTCTTGTCTACTTCTGATACGTCCTTCCACTTGGGGGTCAATATGGACACCTTCTTTCGAGCTAAGGATCCCATAAAACTTACAAATTCAACCTTGTTAGGGCCCGATGGCCTGCCCGTTATAGGGTGAATCTCAACTGGAACCTTATCATCAGTGGTCTTCCTTCTTGACTCACCCTCAGCCATGTGATTGACCTAGAAACAATAAAAACATGTATGAGTATGAACTAATTATGAGTTCATTATGACTTTATGTAAGAAAAATACAAAGAAAATCATCATACTACACTGTATTTGGAAGAGAAATAAAACACTACACGCTCACCTTAAATTTCAAATTAACAAGTTTGAAAATTTAATAATAAAAATGTCACCTTGGAACGTCAACGGTCGACCTGTCGTCGCTGTAGAAGGACAATGTGGCAAGAGAATGGACCGTCGAAAGTATTCGTGGCGACAAAGACACAAAACTTTGGCACTAAAGGTGGAGGACAGTGCCACACCGAATACAACGACATCTGCCCTCGAGTTCAAGAAACTTATCGGAAGCAACAATGTTGAACGGAGTCGAGGCGAACCAAGTACGAAGCAACGATCAGGGAATGAGGGCATCAGAATAGCATAAGACAACACAGGAAATAAGAAGATTGAAATCTCCAGGAGAACCACCGATGGAAACGAAGGAGCACAACGAAACACAACAATTTTACCGCAAATCACATGTGGAGTAGGAGGTGGGGTTCGAAGTAGGGTAAAAAATTGCACATTACAGCGGTCTTTTGAATAACCGATGTAATGTATAATTTTTTGACCAATATAGACACACACTACATCGGTTGCGTCCTTTAACCGATCTAAGGCGGGGTTCGAAGTACGGTAAAAAATTGTACCTTACAGCGATGTTTTTAATAACCATTGTAATATATACTTTTTTTACAAATAAAGGCGCAAACTACATCAGTTGTGTGATTTAACTGATTAATATATGTAAATTATTTGCATTATTAAAGCGGTGTTTTAATGTTCGATGTAACACACATATTTTTTACCACATGCGCTCACACTACATTGATTGTGTAATTTAACTGAAGTAATATATTTAAAAGTTTTGAACTTTTGAAATTTTTCCTCTTATGTCAAACTGATTATTAGATCCAACCGCTGTAGTGTACGGTCTTTTGGCATGACATAGGTCAACATTTACACAAACAGGGGTAACCAATTACACTTGAGCACTCTTTTCGGTCCACCTACAAAGTTCTTCTTTTAGCATCGTAAAGTCATCCCTAATTTCATTTTATATAATTCAACACATTTTATCCTATTAACATTGCGTGAGCATAAACATAAGACGAGGCATCAACACATTCCAGTGTCAGGAATGAGCCATGAACAAATCCACCACATTCAATAAGCCATGAGGAATCAGCCATATGGATTGTTTTTTTAATTTTTACTGGGACACACTTCAATTTCATTGCACATATGGGTTGTAATGGTTATATGTGACACTTCTACTAAAAAGATAACAGACAAGGACAAAAATAAGAAACATCACATTTCTAATTTAATATTACACTCACTGAGTGTGTTACACTGTCTCATTAAGAAACACCACCAAGAAATTTTTTTTGTCATGTGTGTTAGTGGCATGTTTCTTCTGCAGTTGTAACATTTGAATGAAGTGAGGTTAACAATGACAAAAGCCCACCACATTAAATACCATCAGTTTGTGGCTCATTCTATATTGGCATTGTCCCTGACATGACACACATTTCAGTCTGCTAGTGTGGTTGTGAAAGTGGACTCATTGGACGAATGTTGTATCCATAATTGATGCACTACACATAAGGTGAATTTTTTAATGAAACACTAATGGAAATTGAATGAAAGACAAAAGAACCTGCAAATTTGTACTTACTGTGTTTGGAGTAGGAGGTTGATGTTCCTATTTGTAGGCATTTTGCGTCTGTGGTACTTCTCGACGTTTGATTTCAATCTTCGTGTCCGTGGTTGTCCCTTACATGTTACAACAATAGGGCTCTGACTAAGTGCATCTCCAATACCGTTGGACGCATCATTTGATAGAGGTGACATGTCTACAGGAAAACTTTGGGAGTAACTGCCGACGTTTTTCCTCTGGCGTGTACATGTATCCAAATTCTCCATCCTTTGAAGCTGCTCAAGTATGTTTTGTGCTGTATCTTCACTTTTACATGCAACTTCAGCGATATGAGAAAACCTTTTGCTCATTGTATCATACCTCTAAATATGAGCCTCTTCTTTTCCTGCGCTACAGGATGCTTAGATGTATGTGTGCCTTTTTGTGACATTTTTCGATCACCTCACAAGGACATATTTGGAAGGGACCTTCTTAACTCTTTCTTGAACATCATGGTTTTCATGATAAAAAAACACAATAAATAATCTATCTTCAGTACGTCCATTGTGCATGCACTTCAAGAACATTTTAGTGACATCGAGATCCCTGAAGACTGATATGTTGTACTAGACAATTCATCTTACCCCTAAATTCTTTTTCCACTTCAACAAACTTCCCATGTGTGTATTCTTCTTGGAATTGTCTCTCAATGGAAGAATTAGACCCACAAGGTATGACAGCGTGTAAGGACAAAAAACCAGCCTCGTACTCCTTCTCAGCTTTGTGCTATAATGCATTGTCATATTGATGGACAAACTGTTGGAGAGTTGTGCTGGAGTTAATATATCCATAAAAAACAACATTCATGCTTTCACTACGTTGAGTTGTGGACATTCCAGCCCAAAATTGTCCCATTTAAATAACATGGGACCCATCTTTGACGTTCATCATAAAGTGTCGCCAACCATTCATTATGAGTTAATCCACGTGATGCTATAAAATTCTCCCAATTACATTCAAAATCACCCACACTCATGGATTTGTAGACAATGACCTTCATTTCATGTTTCATATTCTTGTAATCTTGATATGCTGCCAATTTTTCTGGTATTTTCTTCATGATGTGCCACAAGCACCATGTATGACGTGTTTCTAGGAAGACAACAACAACAACAATGTTTTTCATAGCTCTGCACTGGTCAGTAACAATGCTTGTTGGGGCCTTGTAGAACATGCACCTTAGCCAACATTGAAATAGCCATATGAATGTGTTTGTGTCTTTAGAGGACAAAAGTTCACAACCTAGTAGAATTGAGTGACCGTGGTGGTTAGCTCCAACAAATGGTGCGAAGGGCATGTCATATTTATTTGTTAGGTGCGTTGTATCAAATGAAACAACATCTCCAAAATATTCACATGCAACCCTGCTTCTAGCATCTTCCCAAAACACGTTTCTTATGTGGTTTTCATCATCGATGTCAATTTCAAAAAAGAAATCCCTATTCAATTCTCGCATGCGAGAAAAGTGTGTCAGTAATGTTCAACTGTCTCCATCCTTCCCTAAGGCACGTCTATGTTGGCCTACATAGTTGCGGACGTCACGCTCAACAAATTCGAGGTGCTCGTAACCGCCCGCAACACTTACAAGAGATCCATAACTCTTGTTGATTCGCACTCTGCATCGTCATTAAGCTTAAGAGTTCTTTTAGCACTAAGGTTAATTTTCCTATTCCCGCGGAATAACCTTGACTTTGTTGGACTTAGATCATGGAAATGTTAGTAGATAACATTCATAATATACCATTTCGAGTCCTTTTTTGTAACACTAATTCTTGTCGGACATTCATTGGTCTGGGTTGGAATAGTCTTCAATTCTGAAGGGAGATGAGAGATGTATTTACCCTCCCTAGAACAGACCAACATGAAGTATCTAATTTCATTATCTTTTCCCTTTTTAGAACTTTTTATACTAGTTCCAAAACCCATTTTGATTCCATATTCTATGTAAAAGGTTATAACAACTTCTGCACTGTCAAAAGACATTCCAACTGCAGGCACAGAACAATCTGGATTGTCTGTAACGATGTCATCAGCAGTGATTAACGTGCAACCCTCTTCAAGCAAATTAATATCATCAAGGCCCATGTCATGAGGGTGGTCCAGTATCTGCATGACACAAGAACTTAGTGACGAACATGAAGTCCATTATGATAACAATTACACTTCACTGAATAACTTAATGAAATTTTCAAAATTTATTAATCAAGTGCAACTGCAGCCGTGGAGGTATAACGAACAACATGCCTTATTTTCGTATAGAAGTTAATGTTCACATTAACAAAATGTTGCAAGCTTTACTAAAGAAGTGCATGCAACTTTGTATACGAAAGAAGATCGCATTTAACTTAATGTTTACACTAACAAAATGTTGACAGCTAACTATGACTTCAACATCATATTTGAAGACAATGTTTGACTAAGTCACATTTAATCGATTAACAAAATGAATGTAATGTAGGACAAAGCATGTAAATAAGGTAACTGACATTTGATACACTTCTTCAATGTAGAATCAAACTAACGTAGGACAAAGCATGTAAATGAGGTAAGTGACATTTAATACACTTTTTCAATACAGAATGAAACTAACGAAGGACAAAACATTTAAATGAGGTAACTCACATTTAATATAGTTCTTCAATGCATACACCAAGGTGACCAAACGTAAAATGAATGTAGTTGTTGGTTGTCTTCACAAACGTTGTCCACACACTCAAAGATTTGCGGTGAGAATTAATGTGCAGTCACAGTTCTTGGTGAAAAAGAGCAGAAGTGGTTTTCCAATGGCTGAGAATCGTTCGTAATGAATGTGTAGAGTGAGCACTTAATTTTCTTCTTACAAAGTGTTTCACTTTAACACAATACGAATTAAATGGGGGGCCAGAAACAAAAAAGCACATGCTACTCAAATTTAATGCAGTCGTGCCTTACAAGTTTTGGATACCTGTTATAATGTCATGTCTACTTAAAACATGTGTTAGGAAGTTCTTATCATATTACATCGGCTATTATGCATAACCGAAGTAATATATTATCTCGTACTAATATTACAACGGGTAAGACATCCAACAGTTGTAATGTATGACATTGTAACATGTTACCATATGTATACATCATAGGTGACCACTTATACTAACACGGATAACCACTTTCATGCCAAAACCAACAAAGTTTACCGCAGATCCAAAAGTGTGTTTGTTCATGTACAAAAGCACAAGTCAATCAAATCAAATTTAATGCTGCCGTGCATTAGAAGTTTCGGATACCTGCGACAATGTCATGTCCACTTAAAGAATTTATTACTAAATTAGTGTATTTCAAAATTAAAGCATTTACAACCGATCAATTATGTAAACTAATTCAATTTTTAAAGTGTATATAAATGAACGAAATCAGAACGAAACACAATGTTGAGGCCAAAGTCAAAGGTCATTCTACTTGAACTCATTCTCCGTAATATCGACTAAGAAGGTGATGGTTTTCTCGAACATCTATTTTTTTAGATTCATATAATGAGTTCTTCGTAAAAAATTGTCATATGTCAAATTATTTTGATTTTTAATTGTTATTTTCTCTTATTTTCTATTACACAATGAAAGGTGGAAAGAATGGAAACATGGGATGAACTTGATATTGACACCAGCGATCTTGTTGCCTTTGTACAACGTTGCAACACAAAAACCACACACTTAATTCTAGGATTGGTTGGCAATGTTCAAGCTGCTATACTAAATCGGAATTCAACACAACAACAAAACACACAATAATTTATGAACGAAATTTCTGACGCAAATCATGAACGTGATTTCAATGCCAATCTGTGGCGTTGGGCAGAACAATTTATTCAATTTGACGGTGAGAATAAATTAATTTATAACGCAAAAATAGTGAGGTCTTTTTATGTTATCTCTCAACATTTGTTCTCTATAGGCCTGTTAGCAAAACATAACATTGATCGTCTTTCAACATTGAACTCCTTGAAAAGTACACAAGTATTGTCATTGATATGTTGTATTGTCAAAGCCTCTCAACCGAACGACCTAGGAGACATGACAATAACTATCAAGGTTGGAAACAATACATGTATATAAACCTGAAAATATTACAAATACTATACATCTTAATGGAGAAATGGCAATGCAGGATCCAACCAGAATTTGTAAAGCCAATGTTCATCACAAAGTCTTGCAATATAATGAAATTGGACCTCAAATTCAAATTGGATCTGTCTTAATCTTGAAAAAGGTTATTTTGAATTACATGTCCTTGTCCTTCTGCAGTTCTTTTTGTTCAAAATGAATAAAAAATTATTAATTACTTTCTACAATAACAGGTCACGATTTTCAATCCAAACGTTATCCAACACTATATCAACATCACAATAAACAACATAGTGAAGGTAAATTGTACTAATCATAAAACTTCACAACACTATTAACAACAATTTGAAATAATATGGTACATGTAAAATACATTCAAGTATTCAAAACTGACATTGGTCCACCGACTAAGGACTTACTTCAATCCATACATGTGGTGGAAAGGCCAACACCAGTAATAGGTGCATAAATAACACAAACTTACTTGTGTTTTTATGTCTATGCAGATCCTAAATTGATGGCCATGTTTAATGACGAAAATAATTGATGCCCATATCTAGTAACAACAAGAATGATAATTAATTATGATTACTTACCTCTTCTTGTATTGTACTCTGGAATTACTACTAAAATGATGTAATTAAGCTGACATATGTCATTAAGCATGCTTTTGTCTTTTCAACGAATAAGTAGTCCAAGGTGTTTTTAATGCACGACTTTTAAACCGCTGTCTAGGTTCATTCTCCCTTCGTGTGTACATATTACTTCTTTCCTTCACCGCAAACGATGAACCTTCCATATCATTGAAGCTTTTTTGTTCTTCGTAACCGAACTTCACATGCGAATAATCCACTGAAATTGGTTCAATGATTGCACACTCATCATCAATATGGTTTTCATTGCACACATTAGGTACATCACCTTGTTGCCATTTTTGTCTCTCCGCTAACACTTCTTCCAAACGGCTAACAAATTTCTCTAGTGTACCAATGACCGACGCTTGATGATCAAGTGCACGACTGAAGACCTCGTTTTCTTTTAGAATTTGTGCTATTTCACGCATTTTTTTCATGTTCACCTTCTTTCAAGTGGAGGGTTCTTTCAACGCCTCTTTCACAACTTCTTGACGAAGGTCTTCCTTTGTCAAAGCGACCTCAACAATAACTTGTTCATGAACATCATAAGGACTTCAAAGAAATCATCACAAAAAATGCAACATATTATATAGGCTTAAAATGAATAATAAACTCACTAAATTTTGGTTCAGAGCAGAACCAAGTGTACTGTGAGGAATTTGACATCCTTCCCAAACAAAATACGGGGGAACGTGCCACTCCTGCTTTTGCCTTTCATCTTTGCAAATAACATGTGCTCAAATGGCCACATCTAAATCATTTCAAATTAACGGAAAAATATATATTACCATAAACATTCATTATAATACAATGGTTCTACTTAATATAAAATATGATATTGTCACTATACCTGCAACAAGTAAACACAACCAACAATGCATAAATAATTTGAATGTCCTTTGCTGGTAATCAACGTCGAAGCACGACACAAACTAACAACCAGATAGTCATAAACTACACGACCCCAATCGTAATGATGAAGACATTAAATGTTATCAACTATCTTAAACAACCCTGAAAACCCCGTCCCCGTTTGATTTGGGAAAAGAAACTCTGACAAACCTAATAAAATGTATAACGTACAATCATTAGAACCATTCAATCGTTTCATTAGTTCATCATAGATCATGCGAACACTAACATTTCTACTACGAAATATGGTTCTAGTATGACAATCAGTATCTTCGTTACACAACTCAATGTTCTGTCCAGCAACCCTAAAACCCAAACTGACACACACATCTAACAATGTAAATGGAACAAATACATATTGAATCAAAAAACCACCCCTCCTCTCAACCCATCTCAAACATAGCTCTCGCAACAAAGTGTTACTCATTTTCACTGTCTTTCACAACGACAACAACCACGCAAAAGGGGTTGCTTCAATACAACTTTTGTGTTCCTCCCTTATCATGGTATTGATAACCCCTAAATACTTTGTTCTACAAAATTATCGCACTGCAACCTAAATACAAAAACCACAACGAAAACAATTTAAGACAACCAAAATAAAAGGGTAAGGAAATGGACTAAATAGAGTGAAATAAATATTGACTAACATCTGCTCCTCACGGTCCAATTCGTGGACATCGCTTAAAGTCCTTCTCAAGTCCAACCTAGAACCAAAAAAAAAACATTAAGGTGTTCCAAACAACACCCAAATTCAAAAACTGGTTACCTATTCACAAAACAAGGGGGGTGCAATCTGGTTAAGGGTAATCCATCCCACAATCCCATCATTCATGAACACACACGTACACAAGCACAATACAACACAGCATAACGCCAGGGCCCTACCGAAGGGCAGCCCATGCACTCAAAATGAAAATCAGTCACCCAAGTTCAAAAAACTGGTTACCCATTCACAAAACTAAAGGGGTGCAATTTGGTTCAGGGTAATCCAACCCATAATCCAATCATTCATGAACACATACACACACAATGCACAATACAACACAGCACAAGGCCACGACCCTACCTAAGGCCAGCCCATGCACTCAAAATGAAAATCGGTCACCCAAGTTCAAAAAATTGGTTACCTATTCACAATACTAAAGGGGTGCAATCTGGTTTAGGGTAATCCAACCCACAATCTCATCATTCATGAACACACACAATGCACAATACAACACAACACAAGGCCAGGGGTCCTACCGAAGGGCAGCCCATGCACTCAAAATGAAAACCGATCACCCAAGTTCAAAAAAGTCATTACCTATTCACAAAACTAAGGGGGTGCAATCTGGTTTAGGGTAATCCAACCCATAATACCATCATTCATGAACACACACGCACACAATGCACAATACAACACAGTACAACGTTAGGGCCCTATCGAAGGGCAGCCCATGCACTCAAAATGAAAACCGGTCACCCAAGTTCAAAAAACAGTTTACCTATTAACAAAACAAAGAAGGTGCAATCTGGTTTAGGGTAATCCAACCCACAATCCCATCATTCATGAACACACATGTACATAATGCACAATACAACACAACAGAAGGCCAAGGTCCTACAGAATGGCAGCCCATGCACTCAAAATGAAAACCGATCACCCAAGTTCAAAAAAACAGGTTACCTATTAACAAAACTAAGGGGTGCAATATGGTTCAGGGTTATCCAACCCACAATCCCATCATTCATGAACACACACGCACACAATGCACAATACCACACAACACAAGGTCAGGGCCCTACCGAAGGGTAGCCCATGCACTCAAAATGAAAACCGGTCACCGAAGTTCAAAAAACTGGTTACCTATTCACAAAACTAAAGGGGTGCAATCTGGTTCAGGATAATCCAACCCACAATCCCATCATTTATGAACACACACGTACACAATGCACAATTCACTATAAAACACAACACAACGTCAGGGGCCTACTAAAGGGCAGCCCATGCACTCAAAACGAAAACCGGTCACCCAAGTCTAAAAAACTGGTTACCTATTCACAAAACTAAGGGGGTGCAATATGGTTCAGGGTAATCCAACCCACAATTCTATCATTCATGAACACACACGCACACAATGCACAATATAAAACAACACAACACAAGGCCAAGGCCCTACCTAAGGCCAGCCCATGCACTCAAAATGAAAATCGGTCACCCAAGTTCAAAAAATTTGTTACCAATATACAATACTAAAGGGGTGCAATCTGCTTTAGAGTAATCCAACCCACAATCCACAATACAACACAGCACAAGGACAGGGCCCTACCTAAGGCCAGCTGATAAGTGTCTAATTTCAGTAATATTTCATATTAAAATATAGGCACTTATGAGGATTTATTGCTAATTTACATATAAAATAATCCCTAATTTATGAATTTATACCTTTTTACATTTT
>Ga0123341_1002522_pt1 | contig 15117 bp, 11 predicted proteins | sample Turbeapinknodule_FD_89959 | JGI IMG/M metagenome (GOLD analysis project Ga0123341, IMG submission 89959) | Root nodule microbial communities of legume samples collected from Mexico - Turtle bean Mexico pink nodule | ecosystem: Host-associated > Plants > Roots > Nodule | place: Mexico: Nepantla... | reverse complement strand
CATATGAATAATGTTAAAAATTATTTTATATTGTAGATGTTATTACAAGTAGTTATGAAAGCTTTAACAAAACATCATGTTTAACTTTTTCTCTCAGGATCTCATTCACTAAGTTATAAATTATAATAATTATTTAAACTTAATTTGAACATCAATGATTGTGTGTATATGTAATGTCTTTATAGTATAAATCAGTTTATTTTCTAATATTAACACGGTTTATATTTAGCTATTTTATGTTATCATTTCCATAACACCTTATAAGGTTTATCTTTAGAGAATGGGTGGAAGAAACAATGGGTTACATGAATCAAATTCAAGCAGGTCCAATGCAAATCTGTGACACACAAACCAAACATACCATACTTGATTTCCTAGTTTCTGCTATTTCGTCTTCCTTCTTCTCTTGTATGATATCTCTCTCGTTCCTTAGGGCGTTGTTAAAAAATTTAAATATTAATTCCAGATTATATATTATACAACTTATTTCAAATTCTTCTTTTTAAATCAGTTTGTGTGAAATGCTTTTGAAAATTTTCATTTATAAACTTTTTACTATATTTCAGACAGTTTTCTGTGAAAAAATGTAAGAAATTTGAAAAATTATAGTGAAAGAAGGAATTTGTGAAAAAGCAATTGGTTAGTTTCAATGACCAACTAAAAAATGGCACCAAAGTAGAAGGCATAGTGTAAGCTTAATATTACAGATAAAGAGTAATTCAACTTTGAATCCGAATCTACCACTGTTAGAATGAGCTCGAGAATTTCTTTCAAGATAACGACTTCAGAGAAAAAAGCATGAATGAGAAACAACAAAAATTAAGATAGAACTATATTTTATCAGATAGAGTGATATATTTAAAACTCCTAACAGAAAAACTAGATATTTACTTAATAAAAGTATCTAGTGGATTAAGTTTTTCAAGAAGTATCAACGTATCATAAGTAGATTAACAATTTGTTTCTTTTAACTATCATTACGGTCCTATCCATTTTACCAGGCAAGTTGCATGAAGGAAAAGACAAATTCATTAAAATGCAAGCATAGCAACTTGAAGCCATGAACTCAGCAGTCATCATAAAATTCTGGAATGACAATACCTATGACTTACGACCAGCCAACGATGTGCCGCACGCGGCTAAATATTTAGCTTATTACAGATCTTTTATTTTTTTTCCTCCTTGATTTCTGTTAGCACAGGACACAAATTAAGCATCTGTGCCAGCACAAAGGAGAAAATCATAACATCGTCAAGTTGTTTAAAGGATAAATAACTAATATTCCCTCAAATTACAGACTCTTCTCCAAAATAAAGCAAATGACTGCAGATTAAATAAATAGTTTTGATAAAACAAGTCCTTTCCTGGGCTAGCACTGCAATTCCCTTTATGCAAAATGATAGCCATATCTCTCCAATTAGCAGCTTAACAAGAATCTGAAGATGTCACCTATAGAAATGATACCTTCCACACGCCTGGTACTCGCCTCCACAACCACGAGTCTTCTAACACCTGTAAAGAGAAGAAAATTGGTGAACGAATAATATACTATTGGTTTTTTCTTTTTCTGGCCCCTCATCATGAAGAAAGGGGGAGAGGATTGTTAGTGTAGAAGAAATACCAGGGTTTGCCAAGCGCTCCATCACTTTGTGTAATGAATCAGATCTCAAACAAATATTATAACTCGGCCCATTGCGAAGCGCGGAAGGAAAACCTGCATCTCGTGCCAAAAACAATGCCTGCAACAGAAAGTGCAATTTATAGGAGTTGATGATACGACTATTTAGTAAGCATTTGTTACGTGGACTCATTTGAAAAGGAAAATACTTATAGAAACTAAATTGAAAACGAGCGAAACGATAGGGAATAAAAAAAATTTAACCTAAACGAACATAACATGCTCCCCAGACCACTATGTGGTCAAATTTTTCATTAATAAAAGCCTGCATGAGTAACAAACAAAAAACACCGCATCTATGCTAGACAAGCACATCCTGCAGTGAAGGTATAATTACAGGCCTCAATCTATTAGCATGCAATACTTGCATACTATTCTCTCGTGCACTGTGGAATTACCAGAAAGAGGGGGTTGAAGTAATGAGCTATATATGGCTTTCATGTGTATAAACATATGGATGAGTGAGTTCAATGTTTATACTATGGGATGTATGCTTGGTAGAAGTGAAGATGGGAGGAAGGAAACAAGAGTGGAAATTTATGAAGGGCGTTTACAAAATATACGAAACCTTTTCTTTTGCGCATTTTCAAGCACACTCTAAAATACCAAAGCTAGAGTTCACTCTGTCCAAGATGAGCCTAAACCTCAAGTATATTTTCAATATAAAAATGCTCAACTAACCAATATTCATGCTGACTCAGACTCAGGCTCAACTATAAGTGGCATATTGCTATTATATGGTTCAGGTTCGAATACCACAAAACACGTGTGCAACTAGTGATTAGGAGGAAAGAAAAACAAAATAAGAGATACATTTCATTGATATATGATCATTGCTAGGGGTTAGGAATGATTGACTTTTAGTTGTAGAGGACTAAAGACTGCGGTGACATTTGTACGTAATAAGTTGAGTCATCAAAACAAAACAAATACTATTATTTTAATATTTTTTAATATCATTTAATTATAAATTTACTTTTTATTATATATATTTATTTTTAAACACATCATATAAACAATAGTATATAACTCCATGAATTGTCAAATTATCATTTTCCATTAATTAAGCTTTCATTACAAAATAAATACAATATTTCAAGATACAAAAATGTTTTTTTGACACCCATGTTCCACCCTACACCTCAATAAATATTAATATTTTAATTTTTTATAATTTTTTTAATTTTAAAAATTATTTTAACATTTTACATTTTACTTATATTTTCTTTAAAAAGTTTTTTTTTTAATTTTTTTATTAAAAATATTAATATTTTGTTGTGAAAGTAAGATGGAGCAAAATGTCAAAATATCATCAGCCTTCAGGAAAAGTTACCAATACAGTCACACGAACTCAAAGAGAGAGATTACCTGATGGACACTAAACACATCCAAATTTATCCTTGCATACATTTTATCTTTAACCAACGCAATAATATCTCTGAGAAGAAAATATCAATACACATCAGAGACACATATTCTTAAGGAACATCTCCTTTTAAGTATAAAAATGAGAATTACACATGTGGACAAAGGAGAAAATGAGAGTTTCTACCTTCTTGAATATATATCAAGTAATGAATAATTAACATCCACAATTGGTATTGAGCTAATTCCAGCTGCAAAGAACAGCAAACATAAGATACCACAAGATATAGAATAATTATTATAAATGTATTTTGCTATATAATAAATCAAGAATTATGAAGTTCTTAGCTTCCATTGCAAGGGGAAAATTATTCACGTACCAAAGAATGAAAAACTCCAAATTTGAAAATACCAAGGTAGAAGTGGTATATCTTTTTCTTTGTAAGATGGATTAACAAAAACATACAATTGATATGATATTTTCGGATTTGAGTCCCATCATGCAGTTTTGACCCACTCAGATGTATCTATCCAAAAGATCTATCTTTTAATTTTCTGTTCCCTTCCTTTAGTGATATACACTTTTTAAATATAAGACTTTGAAAAATTCCTTTTGTTGAGGAGGAAAAACAACTGCAACTTACGGAAACAAAATTAATGACCATTCAACATCTAGCTAGAACAAAAGACTTGACCCGCTTTGAAAGAGAAGAATGGTCACCTTGAATCAACAGAGACAGAGCTTCGCCAAGAGAAGCATGTGGCCATAACATAGCAAGTGGCTGTTTATTGGATTCCTCCGATTTTGATACCCATGTACCTATAGGTATCGAACTAATTGGTAACTGAAGAATAGGCAAGGAATCCGAAGAGTGCTTAAAATGCCTGCATATACCTGAAAAGTAAGTCCATACATTAGTTCCAAACCGTTTATGCATAGCCAATAAATCTAGAAGCTTACATTTTAGTATTTCTGAGAGGGAAGCAAGGTGTAGCAGCTGAGGAAATGAATCATCCTCTGAAGGGGAATGGATAATAGGAACTGTTGCCACCTTGTTTTGCAAAATTTTTAAAGCAACATCTTTTAGACACTCAAGGGGCCCAGCCTACAGAATAAGTATAAACATAGCATGAAATACTATACAATCATAAAAGACAACAAGAATTTACAATTAGCAGGACGTACAGGGCTAACAGGCAACCTCTTCAAAGTTACAATGTTGAAATAAAATTTAACTATCTATGTATCCATCGATCAATAAATATAATTGTAACAATCATGTTGTAGAATCCCTGATTAATTCCCTATTCCCAGAGCATAGAACCTTTTGAACTTGCCTAATAAGTTAACAATATCACAAATATATGAAATGGGAAAATTAATTTGATATGTGGAATATTTGTCGCAACTGCTCAGGAGCATGTAGCAGTTGCACTTACATGAACTAAATGTTGAGGGTATGTTCTCCCATTACTATCAGTTACGCATTTTTGTTCCTTTGCCTCTCTCCATGCTGCTATAGTATGTGAATCAAGTTGTTCTTCAGTCATGTTTGATCCATGAATCCTCAACTGAAATTAAGCATGTTAGATGAGCCACAGAATTTACAGAAACGTGCTGTGTATTTCTCCATAAGAGTGCTCTATAAATCAAAGATATTGAATAAGAGCGTATTTTAGAGAAAATTTTATGTATGGGCTGCATATCTCTTATTAACTGCTTGATCACAATCAATCGATGGATTCACGTCTCCTAGGTTACGCATTGACTTAGAAAAATCTAATGTATGTACCAACTCAACAAGATAAAAAATTATTGCTTCAACAAGGATACAACAAGGAGAGGGGGAAAAAAATTGGAAGTTCCAGAGAACAAAGCATCAAGGGGATCCCTCCTTGAAAAAAATCAATAAAATTTTATGTGAAGCCAAAATGATAGGTAATTGGACCAAAATAATGTTTTACACCATTAATGTATGCCATGAATAAACCAAGAGAATAGATCAAGTATTATCATATTCCTTGTGATTTCTTTCAACTGCACAATAGTATAAGCATCGTTGAAGATATACATTTGGAAATTTCAATTTTTGTGGTTATTTACAATTTGGCAAGTCTTCATTTTTCATTACTTATACTGGAACCTGAGACGTGATATTTTTTATTAAGTATGTTATTCCTCACTAACCTCTTTTAGTACTAGAATGAAGTCCATAGCACTAAGCATTCCAACAAACTGGCTCTTGCTAGAATCCCACACAGCAGCTATAGATATTCCCTGTAAGCAGATAAACATACATAACGAGTCTGGGTGTATTCTCTAATGTGAAAAAAAAAAAAGATAAACACTTGTTCATTATTAGTGTAATGAGGGGAAGAAAAAACATACTTCTTGATAAAGAGCATGGAATGCTTGCTTAACTGGTAAAGTTTCATCCAAGGCAACAACCTAAAATTGCAAATCAAATCTAAAGCAGATGAGTTTCACATAAGAACAAGTAAGCTATTATTGAACGGCCAGTTGGACACATTAAAAGATTAAGAGAGAAGAAGTATTATTACCTTGCCTGACTCGGGAAGCAACTCATAAGCAGTTTGTGAAGACAAGAAAGTAGATATACGATGTCGTGAGACCTGCAGATCGGACTCTGAGATCCTCTGTTTAGCTTCCTGAAAAAGTTTTAAAGTCAAGGTAGATTTTTTTTTTGTGTAACATAATTTTGAGACCAAAAAGAATTATGGAAACAAACTAATTATACCACCCTTTTAAGAAAAAGATATAGAATACGAAGATTTTCTTTCTTTCTTTTGAAGCAAACATAGCTTAAAGGATTCAAGAATTTCCGGCATCATTTTTGTATTTATGAGTAAAAGAAGAAATATTACTGGAGGAAAGAAAGAAAGTACATATACACACCAGAGAGAACAAGTTAACAACATCTTACATAAGAAAGAAACAAGCAAAAGAAACAAAGCTATCAATAGAATGAGGTTCTTCAACCCTTTTGTACATATGTTATAAAGACTCAGTTAAATAGATTATAGGTTATACCCAAAAGAGATGCTAGAAAAATGACAGTCCCATTGTTAGATCTAGAGGCTGAGAAGAGAGTTCTTTAGCATACAACATATCTCTCCTCCAGCCAAACATGCCATAAAACAGCATAGACAGTGCATCAATATAGAGACTTCTCATGTTTGGAAGAAGAATTTCTCTATTATTCAGTTTCATTACTTACATCTTATATATATACATACATTTTTTACTCTTCCAAGTTACACGGTTTCCACTAAGGAAGGTACAATGTCAAGTAGTTGACCTTCTATCCACAACTGAACCTACATAATTAGCATCAGTATATGCCTCTAAACTAGCACTCTTGTTTCTTTTGAATAAAATTCCTCTTCCCAGTATTCCTTTCAAATACTGAACAATTCTAAGAGAAACTTGTAAATGTGTTTCCTTTGGTTGATGCATAAATTGGCTAATTAGACTCATACAAAAGCAATATTTGGTCTAGTGAGATAGATAAATAAGTCTTCCTACAAGTCTCTGATACATTTCTATATCTACAACAACATCATCATCTGCACTTCCCAACTTTGAATTTGGATCAAAAGGTGTGCTTGTTGGTTTGCAGGCTGTTTTACCTGTTTCCAGTAACAGATCAGTAATGTATCTTTGTCGAGATATGAACATCGCTTTCTTGGAATGGGCTACTACTTCAATTCCCAGAAAATATTTCAACTTTCCTAAAGTCTTGATTTTAAATTCTTTGGCAAGACATTGGTTCAACCTTGGTTGCTCCTTTTCATCATTTGCAATAACAATGATATCATCCACATAAACCAATAGAACTGCTACTCCCCTGAATCAGAATGCTTGATAAACAGAGTGTGATCCCTTTGACTCTGTTTATATTTAAGGCTCATCATGATTTTGGTGAATTTCCCAAACCATGCTCTAGGTGACTCTTTGAACCCATATAGTGTTTTTCTCAACTTGTAAAATGTGTGGGCCTTGATTTGTCCTGTATACCCAGATGGTACTTCCATGTATATTTATTCTTCAAGATCCCCATGTAGAATTGCATTTTTCACATCAAATTGATGCAAGTTCCAATCATGGTTTGCTGCCAAAGACAAAGTTACTCTGACCATGTTCATTTTTGCAACTGGTGCAAAGGTCTCCACGTAATCCACTCCATAAGTTTGAGTGAAATCCTTTAGCCGCCAGTCGGACCTTATAGCTCTCAATAGCCCAATCAGCCTTGTATTTGACTGTGTAAACCCACTTGCATCCAACAGGTTTTTTCCAAGTGGTAGGATGACTAGTTTCTAAGTAATGTTATTTTCCAATGCCTCCATTGCCAAATCCATGGCTTGTTTCCATTTTTTGTCAATGCCTTACATGCAAAAAAATGTATGATTGTGGTATTTAGGTTTGTGAGAAAGGTTTTATGGGTAAGTGAGAACTTTTCAAAGGATAGATAATTTGCTAAAGAGTAAGGTGGCTTAGTAGAGCAATTGGGAGATCTAAATTATGGTCTACATGTGCAATAGGTTCTACAGAAAGGAGTTCATTACTAGTAAGATCATCACAATTAGTAGAATTAAGATTTATAATGTCAAACACGTTTATCTCATGTAAATGATATAGGGTTGAAATCTTGAACAGAAGTAGATCATGGATGGCCTCTCCTCTTCGGGTATACACCAAATTTTTTCCAAACTTTGTATCATCATATGGTTTGATAACTGGTTTTACAAATTCATAATTTTGACCTGCAGATCCAAGATTTTGTACCACCTCCACTCCCTCCCTCTCTACTTCAGTTTCAATGGGATTACTCTTTTGACCCTCATTTTCTATACAAAAAACAGATTTTAGAATATAAAAGGCTTATAATTTTCTTCTCTTAAACTTCCCCCCTGAAGATGAGGATGATTAAAACAGCTTACTTGCTCATTGAAGGTAACATCCCTTGACACAAATATTTGGAAGGAGGATGAAGGCATTTATACCTTTTTTTGTGTGACAAAATATCCTAAGAAAACACATTTAGTAGCACTTGGGTCAAGTTTTCCCCTTTGCTATTTGTGAACATGTAAAAATGACACACCCAAGTATTCTAGGTGAAAACTTAAGTGTATGTGTTATGTGTGGATAGAATGGGTGTAGAACTTCCATTGAAGTTTTTAAAGACAAAATGGTAGAAGGCAATTTGTTAATTAAATAAGTGGCAGTAAGTATGATGTAGAAATCACATTACTTGAGAGATCTTTGGTAAGTTTTTGTACAAATATCAGGTTTGTGGACAATGTAGAAACATGTAGCACATTTTCAGAATTATGGTTGGGTTTATTTGGACATCTCCTTGGCCAGCTGCCATTATCATGTTTCCATCAGCCGTGGAAATTTTTTGTTACTAGGGGAATATGTGGAAAAGAATTTAGGAAGAGGTGTCATACGTCAGTGGCTCCAGAGTCTAAAATCTAGTAGTGGGTGAAGGTGTATTTGAGACATTAAATCCAACAGAAAATGGTAACTTGCTAGAATATGTTAATGAACACATACATGTGGGTTTTTCTAGTTTACTAAGGAAGGACCTTACTCTCTTTAACTCCTCATAATTGAGGTGAATAAAGATCCTCCTTGATTTTTCAGGAACAGCAGCAACATGAACTGCTTGAATTCCTCTCTTTGGAGGACCCCATTTGTATCCCCAATCTTTGTTCTACGGTTTAGCATGCAACTTCCAACATTTGTCCCTAGTGTGGCGTGGCTTGTTGCAATAAGTACGCCATACTCCTTCATTTTTCTTTTCCATCTTTGTAAGTTAGCCTCCTTTACTTTCGTCTGTAACCATGGTTGTTATTCCTTCAGCAACCATTGCTGAACTTTCTGAAATAGGAGTCTCTAGCATTAGACTCCTCCTATTTTCTTCACTCCAAATAATTTCCATGACTTCATTGAGTCGTGGAACTTTCTCCCTTCCCAATATTTGAATTCTGACTTGATCATATTCTTGGTTTAGATCTACCAAGAAATCATACACCCGATCCTGTTTAATATACTCTCCTAGAATTGTTGAATCCTCGGAACACTTGGCCTTAATGACGCTGTAGTGATCCATCCAATTACATCCACAAAGCTTTAAGTTGATTAGCATACTTAGTAACAATCTTACATCTTATATATATGCATACATACATTAGTTGTTGGATAAATTTGGAAACAAGCATTGTCTAGAAACAAATCCTTCAGATTGTGAGATTGATATGTTAGTAATATAAACATGATACAACCGATATACAGAATTAAAAAACAATAGCAATAAAATCTGAAACTTCCTAAAATATCTCGAAGAGACTTTCCCTCCTTAGTTCTACCAAAGCCTTTGAAGCTAAACGGAAGAAATTGTTCCACAAAATGGGCAAGGGAATGTCCACAAAAAAATATCTCTCACCGAGAAAAGGAAAATCCTTAAAGGAATCAGGTAAACACATTTGACCTTGAAAATTAGTAAAATAATCCTTTAAGAATAATTTTCTTCTAGTGATTTCCTTTTGCTATGTCACTGTGGTAAGAGGAACAAGGCTGTTTAAATATTAATTGTTCCAATAAACTTAAGCTATTAAGTGAATGCTTAAGATTGGGTGCAGAACAAGACTCATTACCTAGATTTCATTATTCTTAATTTGTTTTATAGTTTTTTACTGCTGCACACTCCCTTTCACAAGTGCCCTTTGAGCTTGACATGCATTAGTCTACTATACTCTTTGCTGACATTGAACTTTTTATTTTGAAAAGTGAGGGTGTGATGGATTGAAATCCCAACCACTTGGCCATAACTCATAAGAGGCTTTGATACCATGTCAAATACCAATTATCCCAAAAGCTTGTGAAAGATGAAGGCTAAAGATTGGTTTTACATCATCATAAAAGGAAAATAAGTCACCTTAAAAGTAAATAAATCTTCATTATTTCTTCTAACCAATAGATAATTGTCATCTTAAATTCTAACTACGGTAATTTAATGAGATGGGATTTACTATTGCCATGACCCTGTTAGCAACAAATTTACTATCACATATATGGTTGTTACAAGTAAGCTCAAAATTCCTATCCTCTTGCAAGCAAAGAAGGATCTTGCACTTTTTTTGGATGGATTCAGGAAAGGTGAGGAATAGTCATGAATTGATAATTTAAAATCTCAAGTTACATCACATCAGCATCTTCTTGCCTTTCATCAAAGTCAGAAACGTCTCCTACATAGGCATTTTCAGACATGATAAAAATGTCCAAGTAGGACTAAAATGCATGCATGCTGCATTATGCTAACAGAAGAAAATATACTTTAAGCATGAAGATAATTATAACTGTCATCCACGAGTAATAGTCTATATTCTTTATAATACTATCCAAGCATAATCATATATGAAACAGTACAAGGCGATAAAGATCGTAAGGGAGAAAAAACTCACCACATGCTCAACGACATCAGTGTCAACCTCCATGTGGGATCGACCAGTTGTTTCAGCACTTAAGATAGGAGGTAAAATAACTGGTTGTCTCACTAAATAAAAATTCACTATCCCAAAGTTCCCATATACAAATGGCTGATGCTCATCATGCCGCCACTCACCATCTACATTGAATTTGTACTGCACAGAAGAGGAAACAATGTCATAACCGTAATAATAAAAGAAATATGCTTCCATATTATAGTCTTTCCTTAAATATCAGATACTTTGCAAGACACCTGTATTATATTAAACAAAAATAGCAACAAATTAGGGATTATTACAAGCCAGAATGTAAAAAGCGTCAAAGAAAAAGCAAAAACAAAGCTACAAGTTATGTCATCATATAGAACAAACATCAAAATTTAACATAACGGTTGATCGAAAAAATTTAACATAACGAAATGTATTCATGCCAAATATGCAATGAGTTAAATTTTTAATCCTGTTCAAATTATAAGAACCAAATCTACTAAATGTCCTTGTTGAAAATATAGGGCTTAAGGTATTGAGGGAGGGAAGTAAGAGAATGGTGATCTTGAATCAAATTCTCAATTTTTTTGTGTTCAATATTTTTACAGAGCACAAAGCGCTGACCCTTCTTTATACGAATACTATATCATAGCTAAAACTAAATAAAGAAAATGGAAACTAATCCAAACACATGATTTAAGATACTCTTATTCTTCCAAGATAAATTAAGATACTGTTGATATTCTTCACATGTTCTATTACTCACTCTCCAGTTAAAGCTTATTAAGGTTAATAATCTAAAGCTTATTGGATATGTTCATATATTCTTACACTCTTACTCAAGTTTAAGCTTATGGTTGTTTCAAATAAACCCTTTCAATATAATATGGACTCTACCGAACATAGCTGGAATGATTGCCGTCCTAGAGAGTTAGCTGGAATGTTGCATGACCAGGTGCATGACTTATCGGTCAGATTGGAGAAATCACCATTAGAATGATTCAGTAGGAGGCTGGTAGAATCAGCCCGTTTGTCAATAATCCGTTGGTACATGACTCACTGGTAAAACTAAGTTACCCAAATAATCAGCTGTGAAAATAAAACATTATGACGAACATCAGATGGTTTTGGATAGAGACAAAGTGAGATTACTTGGGACTGAAGAGCAAGAGCTTCAGGGACGGAGACTAGCAAGGCCAGACCATGTCCAAGACAAAAACGGGGGTGAGAGATCACATCTGGTACAAAAACTGACCATGGCCAAACCATGACAAGGACTAAGAATGAGGCTATAGTGCATCTATGACAAAAAATTGGGGGCCACAGGAAAATTTGCCAGCAGTGGCAAAAGGGAGTAATCAGATTTTAAGGAAACTACACAGCAGAATAATGACATGACCAGTCAAGGAGCATGTTGCCACTCTAATATCATATTGAAATTATGTTTTTAATTATTGAAGGAGGAAGTTGACAGAATACAAAGTTTGAATAAATTCTGGTGTATTTTAACGTGTTACAAGATGATATAAAATACAAGGCACACTTATACTAATACAGTAATACTATATCATAATGTTAATTATATCAGGAAACAAATCATGATGTAACAGGGAAATATGAAACTAATCTTGAAAGGTAATCAAAGATGCTCTAAATTATGCTAAGATACAATCAATACACTATTACATATTCTTTTTAAATTCTAACAGTCCATAAATGTAACTATAAAAATGTTTTCACCTACAATAAAGAAATTGATTCCCAAGGAAAGAACGAATACAAATAGAAAGATCATAATAAAGTTATATATTACTGAAAAAATTCATAACTGATCAAGAGTGTATTACCCGTGTCAATTCATAGAATAGCTCATAAAGCTGAACCCCTACACTCTTTTTTTTTTTTGCTTTTCAAGGGATTGAATAAAAGTTCTACCCAAATCACTGTTTGTCCTTGGCATTTGAGCTAGGCCAAAGCATCAGCCAAACAAAATTTTAGAAAAATCAATAACGTCAGAAATTGCTCCTTCAAATGAATCAAATTTAATAAAAAAAAAAAGGGTTTAGTTCTCGGTGAAGTTATATCTCATCTGCTCCAATCTATTGATTGGAGGAGGATGTAATGAAGCAGCAAGAGGTTCAATCCTCCAATAGGCCACGTAAGCACTTGCACCTTCAATGTATCTTTGAAAAGGGCATGATTATATATGTCAGTTCTTCTTTTTATGGGATGACAAACAGTAAGAATAAAAGTTAATACAGGCTTTCAATTTTTAGATTTGGAAAATTGATGTGAATCAACATGACATAATAAAATATTTTGTAAATGGGTAGCTTGAGCAGCAATGCGTCATTCTCAAGAGTCATATTATCAAAGTTGTAGATAGAAGGTAGTCTAATCTTCCATATGGAAGACACAGAACTTAAAGCATTAGATTAGATGGTAACATCAACAACACCTTTTAATCTAACCTACAATCTAGACGCCCATGTTGTCTGTGAAAAAAGGAAAATGATACAATGACAATCTTGCTCCAGTATACAACTCTCTTTCTTTACCTAAAATTTCAACTTTTGTATGAAATAACAAAAATACCCTTTTTTTTATATCATAAATGAAGAGTTGTATAGTGGAGCAAGTTGTTCATATATATTGCTTGTGAAAAAATTGCTTATATGACTTTCTTGAATGATGCAAATTACCAAAAAGTTCTCGATTTTAAAATTCATGCATTGACATTTAATTTTAAAATCGTATTTACTGCATAAAAAGAAGACAAGACAACTATTATAACTCATACGAGGGCCATGCCACTTTTTAACCCATAAATATGGTTATAAGTTATAAAAACTCCTTAAGAAAGATAAATATCATCATGAAGTTATTTACTTGTTTCTTTGACTATTCTACCGCATTAAAATCTAATTATTTAAAGGAATTAATTCACATGCAAGCTCCTTCTTTATCCTTTCTTTGTCAGTGACAGTGATCTCATTATCCCCTACTCTGATCAACGGAAAGAGGTGCATTCTGACCTACATGCCGTTGACCATATAAGGGAACAAGACGTAATTTTTTTTATTATAAGTTAATTCCTGAGGTTTGCAAAATTCAAAGAGGCCACGCCAAACAACCTGATGATATCCAGGCATTAAGCCGCAAATAACTTCAAATACACTCGGACATCCTTGCATGGGTGACATGGGTACTGTTGTCCATCTGTGTACAAAAAAGTGAACATATTTAAATTAATTATATTGTGCAATTAAAAAAAACAAACACCAAAAAGTTAGAAAACAGCCAAAAAAAGCAATCAAAGTGGCAGTGAGTGACACACTTACACCGTCACACGGTCACACTTCCCATGTTCATTAATGCACACACGCGTATCTAAGAACGAAACGGCCACAACAGAACCACCGTGGCAATAAACAATTCAAGAATACAAGTTGTTACCTCGTGAAAGACCCCGTTAGAAACACCATTCTTCCTCCGTGAGGCCAGACAAAACGCTTCGGGATCAAAACGGGCCCCACAGGCCCACCGCTCATGTGCCTTCTACTCGACCCGAACATTTCCACGCCTAAACTCATAGCTCTCTCCAGCACCAAAACCTGCAAACTCAACCAACACTAACAATCGGAACAATCTATCATAGCAGAGCAGAGGTGACCTCAATACTAACGCCAGCAGTGCTGCATGCATACCTTCTCCGCGACGAAAAGTCACAAAACTCGAAACTCGAAAACTCCGAACTGTGAACCGAGCTTCTGGATCGAGAATTCAGTACCTGGAATGAACAAAACTCAGTAGCTCCATCAAAGAAGCAATAGAAAGACGAAAGTAGAAACAGAGAGTTCAGTTTGACACAAAAAAAAAAAAGAAACGAAGAGAAATTGGATTACGAGTAAAAAAGAGTGGAAGGAATTGTTCAAAGAATAATGCAGCAATGAAGCAAGTAAAGCATGTTGAATTTAGTTTAGGTTATGAGGTGTTGGTATATATAGGATGGTGGTGCATTGTGGAGTGTGTTGGTTGAAGAGTGAAATGGAGGAAGAAAGAGAGAGATGAAATGAAATTGAAGAAGAAAAGAATAGAAATAGGGAGAGAATAAAGGAAGAGAGAGAGGGAAACAAAGAGAAAAAAAAAAAACAGAGTCCGCAGTAAAATTGCGTGCCCCTGCCAGCCCACCGTTCTAAAACGGGAAAACAACAACACAAACGTCAAAACAAAAACGCCTAACCGTCATTGGATTCATGCTATTCCTGTTGCTATTACCATCTAGAGAGAGAGAGAGAAGAGAGAGAGACTAATCTAATGCTATTCATGCTAATAACTTTCTAATCATTGTTGTTTTTCTTCAACCAGTTTTCTTAATGAACTTTTGCGACTCATCAAGCTATTTACTAACTTAATGATCTCTAACACATACATTGTGGAAGATGAGACCTCCCAATAAATGGTCTTAAATAACTCTAATAGTATCTAAAAAGGGAATATTTTAAGTTTAACTCATTTTGTAAAATCTGCTTTATAAGTGAGGTTTATAAGTGAAGTTTGTAATAACATATAAT
>Ga0123341_1002521_pt1 | contig 15123 bp, 13 predicted proteins | sample Turbeapinknodule_FD_89959 | JGI IMG/M metagenome (GOLD analysis project Ga0123341, IMG submission 89959) | Root nodule microbial communities of legume samples collected from Mexico - Turtle bean Mexico pink nodule | ecosystem: Host-associated > Plants > Roots > Nodule | place: Mexico: Nepantla... | reverse complement strand
TTATTATTATTATTATTATTATTATTATTATTATTATTTTCGTTTGTTGATTTTGTAATAGGAATAATAGTCAAACTTGACATGTTTCTCAATAAAAGAATAAAGAACTTGTGCAACATTTTCAACATTATCAATCTTGTAATAATATGCCCAACATCTTCCTATAACACCAAAATTCTTCATAAAATGGAATCAACTCAATTAGAATTGGCTCAAATGGAATAAGTTAAATCAATTAAAAAAAAATGAACATAAAATATCATAATCATAGTTGTAAAATGTTATAAGCATAGGCATAAAAAAGCAGAATCATAGCCATAAAATGAAAAATATATTATGAAATTATGTTTAAAGACCAATGTAATTATATATATAATATTTTTTTAAATTATTGTTTTTTATAATAACCATTTTGAACAGTATATCTAAAATGTAGTTTTTAATTAACTTATAGTATGAAATTTTAATGTAATTATTGAAGATGAAAAATAAATTATGAAAATATAAATTTTAATTTTGAAATATAACATGGTTGATATTTATTTTTTATTGTTTTTTTATTTTAATTTCTTAACTTTAAAATATAACTATCTTTATTAATGTTATTATTTATTTTATTTTTATTATTACTAAATAGTTCAATTTTGTCTCTTATTATTCAATTTGTTATATTCTTCCTGATACGCAAATTAATGATTTTCGTTTTTAAATTTAACAAAAAAGTTTGTTGATAATTAGCAGAATTTTTAGTGACATTATCAATAGTAGAGTCTAATAATATTGTGGTATTTTTAATGAGTTTCTTTCATGGATACAAATTAATTTATATAATCTTTGAAAAAAACAATTATGTATAAGTTAATTTTAACTTATAAAAAATAATTCTTTTTGTTATTATTTTGTAGAATTTTCTCCATACAATTAATTAAACATTTAAAAAAAATTGCATTTATTTTAAAAAATAAGGGATAAATTAAGTTTCTCCATACAATTAATTTTTTTGCGCCAGCCCAATGGGCTGCTTGGACCAACTGGACAAAAATAAAACAAAAGAAAAAGAACGATTCATCAATCCAACAGTATCACTTGTGAATTAATTGGATTTTCATTTTTGTTTCAAAATTTTGGTTCATCCTTTTTCATTATGTGAGGACGAGTATTTCTAATGTAAATTCTAGATTCATATTTTACTGAACTCGCTCTTGGGATTCAAATTTTATGTGAAAAAAATAGAAAGAAAATTCTCATTACAAGAGAAATAAACCAAATTATAGATAGAAGAGTTTTTAAATAAAGATGATCTATGATTTCTGATTTGTTAAGGAAATATAAACACTACTTATTGATAGTAAAACAAAATAGGGAATGTAGTAGTTAAATTTTTATATCTTCTCAATTTAAATAGTATTAAATGATATGGATTTTAAAATAGTTTTGTGGCATTTTGACAGTAAATAAAAATAAATGTTCTTGACTCACACCATATTTACACATTCTTCTTGCTACTGAAGTTGTGTATAAAAAGATGAGGTGTAATTGATTTGAAGCAATTTCCTGAAAACCATTGACACGTGAAGAGAAGATACAAATTCATTCATAGTGATACTGATACATTCGCAAGGTGGTTTTGTTAGGTCTGTGTGCCCATCCTTCAGTCTACCTATTATAAAGTTAACATATTTTCGTAGGACCACATTGTATAATAAATACTTCAAAAGTCATAGCAACACAAACAAAAGTCCCATTGAAAGAACTTGTAAATTTACTATAGTCTCCATACAAAAGCATTCATATTTTAAAAAAGTTAATTATACTGATATGATAAGTTGGGACTTAATTTTGTTTATAATATTAAATTGGTAAATTTGAATAAAATAAGTAAAAGTAAATAATTGAATTGCATGTTAGTTGGAAGGTATGAGAAAAAGATGCAGAGAGAGTGGGAAATTTAACGGCAGTGACAGTAACTGAGCTAGGACGCCAAAAGAGAAAGTCGTAACGGAAAGGGAATGGAAATAGCGCGGGGGCAATTCCGTAATCTCGCGCGTAGCAGAAGAAGAAAACCTGGCATCCGAAGCATTGCGCAATAATCCTTCGTCTGAAACGCATTCTTTTTTCTCCCACGCACACAAACGAACCAAGGTTCTTCTTCCTTGCGATCAGATCGCACAATTTTTGGAACCCTAATCTACTGCATTTCGCTCTGGACCTTCGTTTCAATCGCAACCAACACTCTCTGCGAATCGAATCCTCTTTGTCACGTCGATCATCTTCTCGACTGACTCATTAACCCTAAACGTTTTTTATGGCTATGACCGGTAACCATTCCCCTCGCCATTCCTCCGATACCCACCAGCCGCGTCGCGCCACGCGCCTCTCTGCTTCTTCGCCGTGGAACCAAGTTGTGCGCGGCGAATCGGAGCCCGTTGCGGTGCCTCCCTCGTCGTCTCCCTCCTCGCCGTCTCACTTGACGGAGGCTTTCCATTCCACTGTCTCGCCGGCGGACGATTTTAGCTCCGCCGCGGAGAGTTCAGACAATGGTGGCGCTGCGAAGAGGCCTGTTTGGAACAAGCCTTCTCCTAATGGCGCGGCGGCTTCCGAGGCTCAGCCTGTGATTGACGCGCTTTCGTGGCCGGCGTTGTCGGTGTCAACAAAAGCTGCAATGAAATCGGATTCGGCGAAGGGTTTGTTGGATGGATCTTCTGTGCCACAGTTGCAGGTTTGGTTCTTCCGCCATTCACTCTATTGTTTCTGTTATTATAATAATTATTTTAATCATTAAAAGTTCCTGCAATTTTTAGTGTCCCAAACAGTTGGAGCTAGTTATGTTTGTTGCGTTGTTGAATTGATTCTTCGTCTGTTCTGAATTTTTTTAAGCGGCTTGATTACACCAATATACAAAGGTTATGTGTTACAATTTTGAAAATGCATGTATGTGGCTGCTGAAGTGTGTGGAAACCGGTACTGGACTGGATTAGTTTATGTGTATTAACAACTAGATGGATTGTGAAATTTAGTGGCGTATATGGTTAGTGTGTATGTGCATCGACATTGCTATTGTTTTAAGTGCTGATTGCAGGTTTTGGGAAGTCCGTCTTCTTCCTCCTCTCTGCAGAGGGAAGTCAGTGATAATACAAGCACCGACAGTACCAACGGCGTGGTGTCAACTCGGCCGAAATCACTAAAAAATCACAGTTCAAATGCTTCTTCTAATGGTGGACACCACCCACAACAGTATGTGCCCCAGGCTTCAGTAGCTGCAACTGGGTCCCATAACTCCTCTCCAAAGGACCACACACCGAGAAGTGGATTTGTGTCTAATGATCATCCGCAGCATCGTAATTCGTTTAGGAATCGTAATGGTGGTCCACACCAACGCGGAGATGGTTCTCACCATCATAACTATGGGAACAGGCGCCAAGACTGGAATAATAATAGAAGTTTCAGCAGTAGAGATACCAATGTGTCTCCAAGAGTTGTTCCGAGATTTATACGGCCACCTCCGCCTCCTAACTCTACTCAGTTTTTTCATCCATCACCAATGCCGCCTTTTGGTGGCCACATTGGATTTCATGGTATGGTGTTTTAATGTCATGATGATTTCTTTCAACACACGAACATGCTCTGATGAATGTATTCATTTCCAGAACTATCACCTCCGGTGGTTTTTGTTGCAGCTCCACCTCCACCCCCAGATTCACTGAGAAGTGTTCCTTTTGTGCCTCCCATGCCACATCATCCCCTGTTCTTTACAGGTCCTGACCCTCAGCTGCAAAATAAGATAGTCACACAGATTGACTACTATTTTAGGTGCTGTTTTTAATTTGGTCTTTCAGTTTTTTGTTTTGGTTAGCTTGTTGTCATTAATTGGTTTTGAATGTTGACTGTAGTTGTACTAAAACTTGTCTATTGCAGTAATGAGAATTTAATTAAAGATACATTCTTGCGGCAGAACATGGATGACCAGGGCTGGGTTCCCATAAAATTAATTGCAGGCTTCAACAAAGTGAGTTTTTTAGGATATATGATTGCTCTTATGAAGGAAAAAGAGATAGATTGCTTTGTTGTTTTACTGACTCATCAAATATACGAGCTTAAAAAAATATAAATAATTAACCTACTTTAGTTTAGATGGATTTTAAATTGTATCTAATGACCATCTGTCTTTTGCTGGATTGACTGATTGGGGTGTTTCTTGCTTTGGCTATGATTTGTCAATCCTGTAAAAGACAGATGGAGTGTTCTTATTTTTATCAATTACGTTTTTTAACTTAGTTGCTCTTTCCATGCATTCACGGGATGACAAATATTGGTAGCATATATGGTTGTACAGTTTGCTGCACCATATCATTAGAAAGTGTTTTCAAGGAGTGGGGAAAGACATGGCTCTCTTAAGATCAAGTTTTTTTGCATTGAAATCATTGAAGTAACAATGTGTACATTGTAAGTAGTACGATTTTAAGCACACTGTACTAGTTCGAATTTTCTGGTAGCTAGTTCTTATAGTTTTGGGGGATTCAAGTTTTGGTCTTTGATTTTTCTTCAAAATTCAATCCTACTCTAGTTTTCTCCAATTTGTAGTAATACTGTTCTGTTTAAGGGATATGGACTCATGTTTTGATCAATTATGTTGTGTATTAAAAAATTAATCTTGGAAAACAATGAATTACCGTAGGAAAAATTTAAAGCATATGGACAGGATCTGTTTTAAAGGTTAAATTAGGTTCTTTCTGGTTGAATAAATAAAAACTTAATTGTTGCTCAATTATTTTACTGAAGCCTTATTCTTCTTTCCATAATTCAAGTCTTTTCTTAGCCATTTATATAATTTTTTAACAGCTCCATTTATATCATGCGTTGACACATAAATTGTTTGCTTGTGTTGATTCTCAAATAAAAGTGATAATGCAAATGAAAGCACGAGTTTGATGGTCAAATTGAGGTTATGCGTAAGTGTATACATAATACATTAAAAAGAACATTGATTTTTAAATCCAAGAAAACATATAAAAAGGTGAAAATAAAAGAATCAAACTATAGCTTCAAATTGTTTTTCGTCCTAGATGATATATGTCTAGTGGTGGGAAATGTATGTTGACATGGAAGTACTGTTACCTCACAAGGGTTGTATTTAAATGGATATAATTACTGTCAAGCACATGATGTTATATAAGGCTTTATGGGTTGTTACTTATAGTTCAATGTATATTTGGTCTAGGCCTTTTTGGCTAAGCTTGAAAAATTTTACTCTGGTGTATATGACTGAGGTGAAATGGCAATGGATAGCGAATGTTTGTGTGATTGTTTAGAGTATAATGCCTTTTATTATATAGTTTTCGTAGTTGGTATTGGTGTCTATTTTAGTGTTGAAGATCAAATTAATTTCTTAATGCTGCAGTTCAAGTTATGTATTCATTTAAACCCCTTCCTTCTATTTTCTTGTGAGTTATAGCTTTATTTCTTACCACTGATTCATATTTAAATCTTCTATATGCGGATTATATTAGATGCTGTTTGAACTCTAGTTTTTGCACTAATGGTCACTGTTTTAGTGTTGCAGTTCTTCAATTATCATACAAATTTTGTAATGCTGCAGTTAAAGTGATGCATCGATTTTATAATTTCTCCTACTTGGATGTGAGTTATAGCATTATTTGTTTACTCAACGGTGAATCTTTTTATCTGTCAGGTTATGTATTTGACTGACAATATCCAGATGATAGTAGAGGCTGTTCGAAATTCATCTGCTGTTGAGCTGCAGGTATTTTTTTTTAATGTTGTCTGGAGATTTGAGTTTGAATGTAGACATGATTAATTTCATTGGGAGGATTTAGGAAAAGGTTAATTTTATTTTTTCTTTATTCTACATTTATTAAAGCTGTTGTTTTAAACTATTCTCATTGTCTTTTTATTATAGGGTGACAAAATAAGGAGACGAAATGATTGGAGGAGATGGCTCATGCCTCCTGTTCAGTTTTCTAATGCTACAAGCCCTGGAGAGTCCAATCCGGACATACTGGCAGAACAAGTACACAACATTGCTCTGGAGACTAGTAACTACGATGGTCCAGGAGTAGAGGTTCTACATGATACTTCACAATATAGTTCTACATTTGGGGATTTGAGTAGTCCATTGCAGCTCTCAACTAGTGAGGGTGCTGGTCAAGTTGGTATTCAAGGCTCAAATCAGTCCATTCCGGCAAGAAATTAGAATTTTAGATGTGCATTAGCACTTTGTGTGTTTTTGAAGAGGTCTAATTAAGAGGGACACGGGAAGCAGGATTCTAAGAATGGTCTAAGTCTTTGCTTATGGCACAATGGGAAATGATTGCTCGAGGCATATTTAGGATAAATATGATTGAGAAAAGGAAGAAAAATACATCGTATAAAACAGAAAAAAAAAACGGTAACATCTCCCTCTCCCCTCTCACCAAAAGTACAGAAAAGACTTTTCGTTTTATTTAATGTTTATTTTTGGTTGTGGAGCTAGTTGCACGACTCTTGTGAATACTTAATTTCTTTATGGGTATAATGTTGTCACTCTTACGGGGGAAATATTTGCTTCAATATGGGGAATTTTTGTCTGTGTTCCCGACTGCCCCTCAGCTGCTTTTTAAAATCTCTGGGGTCAGCTTTGCCACCACCACCGGTTTTAGGAGCATGTTATATCAAGTTCACTCATGACATGGGTTTTGAATATGTTTGATTGCTACCTGCTGCCGCTGATGGAAGAGCAAATATAGCTTTCTGCCGCTGGAGCTGACCTTTGTCCTCCTACCACCACTACCACTTTAAAGTGTGATTGCTTCATGTCACTTGCCATGATATCTCCTGTTACGTCATATCTGCTATGACATTGCTATTTATATGTTTTTTTTCTCTTCAAACTCGCTAAAATTCCGAACCCACAAAGTGGTCCCTGTGGGGTCATTTAAGACTTTAATTATACAGGTCACAGCTGTATAAGGAGGATATTATATTCCTATTTAGATTATGAAGTTGCATGGATTCTGAACTTATATTTCATCATTCCCATAACGCTGCCTCTTCTTTTTCCAGTTCATACCCGGATTTCATTTAGTTTGTTTATTATGGCGTTTGGTGTTATGGTAATAATATGTTCTATTAAAATTTCATAATCGATCACTGTTTTTTTTAAACTTTATTATGTTAATATTTGGTTGCATGAATATATAAAGCTTTCCGTAGTTCTATAATTCTTTTACTAACGGTTACTTCAGCATATACTACTATGCTAAATTTATTTATTGATTTTCCCAACATAGTGAGGTAAATTTCTCGGCATACTGTAGGAAACTTGATATTTACTTAGAATGTTAACAACTCGTTTATCATTGATGATTATTCTCTCTCTCTATGTATATTTATTGTCGAAATTAAGATGGAATAGATTACTTCAGCAGTCATTGAGCAATGGACATGCTGAAGTGGTTAAGAAACAAAATTTCCATTCCAAAGTATTCGACTCCAATTTTCATTCTTTAGAGAAAAGCAGTTGCTGGTGAGGTAGAGGAACTTGAGGAAGCGAAGTTTCTTAAAATTTTCTGGTGGTGCCGAAATTTTGTATTACATAGATGTTGAGGTGGTTAGAAGCATACTCAAAGTAAAGGATAGTCATGAAGGAACTGATAAATATATGTATATCTGTATACATTAATTAAATTTTGCGTTATATAAATCTTTCAAACGTGTTTATCTAGAGTAGATTTCTTAGCATATTAACAGTTAAGAAATGTTGGTTATTTAGCAATTTCATAGAATGTTTTGTATTAAAGAAAAAATAATAAAAAATGGATGATAAATCTATCATGGGTGATACAATCGAGAGGATAGAAGAAATAAAAAAAGGTTATGAAATGTATTGCAAAAATATGGCGTAGGAACAATTTATTTTCAAATATTTCTGGCTGTAGTTTTAAAAAAATGAGAAAACAAACCAGAATTTGTGAAGCAACAAACATTCTTTGTAAGAGAAAACTCCAAATAAAAAATTTAATTAGTTAAGTTTATTGGAAAGGAGGAACGGCATATCTATTTTTTTATGCAGGTTATATATATAACCTTTCAATTCACACCAAATGACAATAAATTCAGAACAGAATAAAATAAGTAAAAGAATATCATTTTTATTTTTTAAAAGGGGAATTGATATTTTTAAAGAAATTATAAGACCAAGAATTTTTTACATAAGCAAAGAAGTAGTGGTTTATATTTTATGATGAAAATAACTGTTCTGATTTGCCTGTATTTAGTATTATATCATGTATTTGCATGATTTTCAAGAAAAAGAATAATGTTAAATTCCTTGGGTAAAATATATGAAAATACATCCGAATGAAATTCCTTTTACAATATTATAATTTTATAAAAACTAAATTTCCTTTTGAAAGGTTTATAAAGTGCACTGATGGTTTTAATAATGTTGAATTATGCTATTGAGTGGAATAATAAGTTTATTTAATAGAAAAATAATGTTAAATTTATTCCATCTGCCTAATATCACAGAGTGGACTATCCCTCAATTTATAAGCTCAGTGTGAATTCAATCTCTAAAAATTGAGGTTAAATGTGAAGAGGAAGAGGGTTTAAAGTGTTTCCTTACTCTTTAATGAATAACAAATAAGGCACACACTTCACTCAATAAAAGATTGAATTATTGGTTTTCTTAAAATCAGGTTAGAGCAAATGTTAATTTGAATCCTTTGTAAATAAATTCTATAGTTCATCTCTTTTCAGGCTATTCGAGTCTTTAGATATATGTTTAATGTTTGCCTTAGATTAATTACCTTAGGATTGGTTTATAATTTGGATAGGTAGAAATTAACTTATTGATTCTCTTACATCAAGAAATATTGTATGAATACATGTATGTATCTGTTGTGATTTCTTAAATCTGATGTTTTTTGTACTTCTGAAATTGGGATTCATAATTGGCAAAGAATGAACGTTTGCCAAAAGCATTGAAGGAAATGGAATGTGAATTTCATGATTTGAAGGGATTTAGAATTGAATGGACTTGCATCAAGATATAAATGAAAAAAGGTTTGTGAATTTTCCTGTTTTCCCTGTTGATTTCTTGTGATTTTAATTAGAATAAATAAATATCCTTGATCTCTTGTTAATCTATCAAAAGCGTTTAGTTACTTAATTGTGTAGTTAGTTAAATCTTAATCCAAGTGTTGAATGACATTTTACTAATTTATTATACTGTGTGAAACATATATCTATACTTTGCATATTCTAGCTTAACATTCTTCTTTTACACCTATAATGGATATATAAGTTATGGGAAGAACCAGCATAAGCTCATGCTGGGAGAAATATTGAAATGGATAAAACATAAGAGTATTTTAATGGTAATATTAAGCAATTGTTTTATTTTTATTAAGTTAAATTAATTAATTTTACATTAATTATTTTATTCATTTTCTCTTTTTATTATTCTTCTGTCCTCTATTCCAACAACTTCAATTTTTATTCACTTTTTCCATCTTTCATTTCCTCATATTCATCCTCCAATAATATAAGTAAGCATTATTCATTTGTTTAAATATACTAAATCAGACTCACCATTCCCACTCAACCTTTTTGGATGATGAATAATAATAAAATCACGTTTTTCTAGAAAAAAAAATATTAAAAATGAAGTCTTATATTAATGAAAACATATATAACATATAATAACTGAACATTGAACGAAAATTCAAATTTCGAGGCACAATAAAAAGCTCATTAAAAAACATTAAACAATAAAATAATAATACATATATCACACTAAAAAATTATTCAATACTAATTTTAGAGTTCACAATAAGTAAAAAAGCTAAAAAAAAACTAACAATATCGACATTTAAAAAAATTCATCGTAACAAAAGTACGGTGGTAATTTTATAATTTTTTAAATTTTCAATGAGAAAAAGGACGATTATCGTCATCGTTAAAAATGAAGCTGAGCACCAATAACGACGATTAATACACTGAACCATCATTAATAATGAAATTTGGGCAAAATAACGATGATTAATCTGGTAAACTGTCATTATAAAATTGAATATAATTTAAAACCCCCAATCCGTGTTCAAACTCATTATTTTTCTCCCACATGCACACTATCTTCTGCACGCCACACTTTTCTTCTCCATTGAGTCGCTTGCAACTCCATTATTGCCGTCACCGTGCCTCTAGCTCTCCTCTCTCCCTGCAAACCCTCCGAGCTTCCACCTCCACACCCCTCGCACTGCCAACCATCCAAGCTCCCCCAACCCCTGCGTCGCTAACGTCTTCTTCTCTCCTCCGCGCATCTTCTTCTCTCCTTCCCTTTGCGTCGTCCGACGTCACCAGTGGGGTCGCCACATATCTCCTCCTAGTGCGCGCAAACAGTTGCCTCCGTCACCAACCCTTCACCCAGCAACACCTTCGCACGCTGACAACACTTAAACCCTAAGGTTAGTTAGTATTTTAAAAATTTTAAAAATAGTTTTATAATAAATATTTTCATGTATCTATGTGATGATTAGTTAGTAGTTTAGGATTTGTGGAAACTTCATTTAGTGAATATTTGATGGAGGAGTCCTAACATTAAAGAGAAGAGTAATAGATTTTGAGTTAGCAAAAATTTGCATGAAGAAACTTCAAGCGGTCATAACTTTTGACAGAGAAATCGGATGAAGACGAGTAAAAAATAAAAGTTGCTCAAAACGAGGTAACGAATCACGTGACCAATACCCTTAGGGGATTGGGGTCGACCAAAATTCCAAAAATCCACTGTTTACTATTTTTTTATTTTTATTTTTAAGTATTATTTATGTCTTTTTTAGGTATTTTAAGGTTTTACTTCTCATACTTTTACTTGTTAGAAAATTCTGAAATTTTTGCATGATGTTTCCTAGTATAAATTAGAGATTTATCAAACCATTATGATTATATTACATTCACAAATTTATTACTCATCCATTACATTACATAATGTTATGTGTTCTAACATTTTAATCTTACTATTTTAGTGCTTATTCTGGATATAACATGCTAAGGTGCAAATGCAAAGAAGCTCACTTGGACGCACCTTAAGGTCACCATGTATAACACTTTAGGATAAATGAATTATTAGAATGACATATAAATTTTTGTAGAATTTAAATGTACTAATTTATTATATGTAGACTTTCATATTTAAATTAAGATATTACATGATTATTGTTATGAAAATTTGATATTTTATAAAGGATTAAAGTAAGTATATAATAATAAAATATTTTTTTAAAAAAAATACATTTGTAGTGATGGTTCCAGTGGGAATCGTCTTTAAAAGCCAGTTAGAAGCATTTATAACGACGATGTTATAAGTGTTTTTTTTTCATTTATTTGACAAAATGACAGTTTTTACACATGTTAATGTGGTTTTATAACGACGGTTTTAAAACTATCATTATAAATATTTGATTTATACGACACCCACAATAACGACGATTCTAGAACCGTCTTTATATGACATTTTTAACCATCCTTAAATGACTTTTCTGTAGTAGTGTCAATAGAAGGCAAAAAATAAATCTTATAAATTTAAGTATAAAAAAGTGGAGAAAAAAAATCAATAGTGTGTATGTATGTACTTCATTTTTTTATTTAAATAGAAAATTAATGACAAAACTATACTACTAAATATATAGATAAAAAAAATTAACTAGTATTTTTTTTTATTAAGAATAAATAGTTAATTATGCATTGTGTGTATTTACCTGATGTTATGTAGTTTCCACACTTTCAAACAATGTATATACAAACGAATTTCTATATATGTTCAAAGTGAATAACAAAGGTGATTTTCAAAGTAAATAATAAAGGTGATGGGTGTATAAAGTTGTGAGTGTTATTTAGTAGAAACCCGGGTGGTTTAGTTGTTACATGAAGTCTAGGTGTTGGAGGATGAGTCAAAGGAGATGAAGAAGATAATGTATCCATCATTCATAATAAAGAAAAAACTTTGATGACTTAACTGCCCAGGAGTTATTCAGAAGAGAGCATAAAGGATTGTAGAAAGAAGGAGATGGATGGATTAAACGCACTGCTGAGTTTAGTATTCTCCTCTCCAATTTTTAAGTTAAGTATGTAAGGAGGTTCTGCGAGTAGATGACAATGAAAACCAGTAGCATATGTATAAAAACATATCTTTTTGTGGGAATAGTTTCTGAGGAGGTCTGAACTCTAGACCCTAAACTCAAACAAAAATTACGGAAGACAAAAAGAGTATGACATATTTCTACTGCACTTGTTAAGCAATACATTGTTACATAATTTTTTCATAGTTTCAAGGATGGTGTTTTGTTCTCGCTGGTTGAATCGTTTGTCGCTTGACTCGAACGACAGTCTTTGGCCTGCCTATCTCCGCCAGAGAACTTCCTTGGTTGAAGAATCTCTCACCTGCAAAGACAAAGGGCGCCTCAGCGACCGTTTGCACTCTGACGCTCAAGTCAATATTGGGCAAAGAAACAGTAAGTGTGTAAAGTAGTTTCAGTCTTAGAAACGGTGTACCTTGTTAGGGTTCTTAGTGCCCTTTTTCACTAGCACCACGTTCGCTAGCCACTCCGGGTACTGAATCTCACTGATGTGGCAAGCCTTGAGCAGCTTCTTTGTCTCTTCTTTGACGATCTGACGCCTCTCGTCATTGAACTTTCGTCTTCTTTGGCGAACAGGTCGGACCTGGGGGTCCATCGTGAGACGATGACACAGGAAGTCAGGATCTATGCCAGGCATGTCTGAGGCAGACCATGCAAAAGCATCAAAGTGTCGAGCTATGACTTCGGCGATCTGGTCATGTGTCTCTTGGCCTAGGGATTTGCCAAGCTTGAACTTCTTCCCGCTGATCTCCCTCTCTAACACGTCTTCGATAGGTTCGAGCCGTCTCTCCCAGGAAATCTCTGCGCGGGTGACCCCTTCTTCCCTCAGAGGCTGAGTGGTAACAACGAACACTCCTCTCTTCCTCTTGAGGCTATTCTCGTAGCACTTCTTAGCCTCATTCTGATCAGACTTGATGGTCATCACCGTACCCTCGAGGGAAGGCAACTTCATCTTCATGTGCCGTAGAGGCCACCACTCCAATCCTGTTCAAAGCAGGTCTACCAAAAAGTATATTGTAGGCTGATGGAGCGTTAACAATGAGGTACCTGATGTTTGCAGTGCGTGAAGATGTGCCATCTGTGAAGGTCGTCCTCAGCTCTATGTGTCCATGCACCTCCACCTGGTCCCCAGCGAAACCATACAAGCAACCGGTGGCCTCAACTGGTTTGGAGACAATTGTAACTTATTGAAGGTTGACCAGAACATCACATCGCCCGAACTACCCTGGTCCACGAGGACGCAATGCACCCTCCTTCCTACTATCACTACCGAAATCACCACCAGGTCATTGTCTTGTGGAGCAACGTCCAGGCGGTCGACCTTGGTGAAGATGAGGGAGACATCGGGAGTCCGATCTGCCTCCTGTACCTCTACTGCCATCACCTCTCGTGCATACTTCTTCCGCTGGGAGGCGGTGCATCCTCCTCCTGAGAACCCTCCAGAGATGGTGTTGATCTCACCATGAATGGGCACCTCGTGCCCTTGATCTACTCCTGTGGATGCTAACGCCTGATTCCCCTACGACTCTAGGAGGTAGTCCTTCAAGAAGCCGCTTTTCATTAGCTCGTCCAACTGGTATCCCAGTGACAAGTAGTTGCGTATGGCGTGGCCATATGCTTGGTGGAATTCGCACCAAGCGTTCTTGCTGGGCCCCAACTTTTTGTCGGTCTTTGGGGGTGTCTTCAGCCTTACCGCTATCTTAGGAATAACGATCAGCTCCTTGAGCTCTACACAAAAATTGTGCTTGGGGGACGGGTCTCCCCGTGTGTGCGCTCTAGTTTGGGGCTTCTTGTAAGGTTGCTGCTTTCCCGAGCCTTTCTTCTCTGTTGTCGCCTCGTGCACCCTCATGAGTAGAGGTCGACCTGCTACTCGAGGTCGGACAGGACCGACACTGCCGTGTTTTTCTGTGACTCGGTCTTCCACGGCGATGTGCGCCATAGCTTGACGCCTGATCTCGCAGAACGTCTTTGGTTAATACCTAAGCAGCGAGTCACTGAAAGGTCCTGGTAGCATTCCTTTGGTGAAGGCATGCACCGTCATGGCTTCATCCTTGTGGTTTAGCCTCACCACTTGGACCCCAAACCTGTTCAAGAACTCTTTCAAGGACTCTCTCTGGTACTGTTTTATGTCAAAGACATCGTAAGAGATCGGAGGGGGAGCCCTGTTGATAAGGAGTAGTCGGTACACAATGTTAGAGTTAAACTGTGTCTAAGTTCAAGAGGGGAGGGGTGAATTGAGCTTATCAAATTTTCGCAAAAGAGACTGATTTACAGTGTAACAGAGGTGAAAAGAACATATTGATTTTAAATGAAACAGATTGTTTTTACAAATGACTTTAGCACAAACAGAACTTGATCAACAAGGTTTAGATCAACCAGCGGGAATAGCAGAAACAAATTGATTAACTTTTACAGCTTATAAAGTTGCAGATTGTATTACAAGATTAATCAATTTTACTTAACACAAAGCATCTAGAGGAATGGAAAAATGTCACAGTTCAGTCAAGGAAAACAATTCACACTTTAGCCATATTACAGATTCACACATCAGCTTGATTTATGTTTAGAAGATTGATTAACAAGCTGGAATGGCAGATTTAATCAGGTCCAGAGTTAACAGATTTAGATTCAAAAGAACAGATTCCTTTCTTGACAGATTATGTGAAAACTCATAATTAAGTGCAGGGATGAGAAGAGAAACACAAGAGAATTTTTATACTAGTTCACTCATCAAGAGCTACGTCCAGTTCACCTTACTCCAAGTGAAATCCACTAAAACAGATACAATCAATTACAGCATACACAACAGCTCTTGAACCCTTCAAGAACTTCAACAAACAAGGCTGAAAAACACAATTTCAGCACACCTTGCACTCCAAGAAACACTATCAAAGAGTGACTAACACTTATACCTATTACAAGAATGAATAAGGGAAAGATTACACCTGAAATTGTGTTGCAAGAACATAAACCAGTTGTTCTATTTGCT
>Ga0123341_1002520_pt1 | contig 15126 bp, 11 predicted proteins | sample Turbeapinknodule_FD_89959 | JGI IMG/M metagenome (GOLD analysis project Ga0123341, IMG submission 89959) | Root nodule microbial communities of legume samples collected from Mexico - Turtle bean Mexico pink nodule | ecosystem: Host-associated > Plants > Roots > Nodule | place: Mexico: Nepantla... | reverse complement strand
ATATATATATATATAATTTATATATTCATAATATTATATTACAAAATATTATCCTTTTTATAAGAATTTTCAAATATATAAGATAAAAAGATTTATCCAGATTTTTATGCTAACACCTCGTTTTCTTATGTTGAGATTCATCACCTATAATATATACTCCGTGTAAAATATGATCATAACAATTTTTTATAATTACAACATTGACAAAAAAAACAGGGTAAACTAGTATTTTTTTAGGCTTTTAATATAACTTTAGATTTCAATAAATAATCACAAACTTATGATTTATCATATTTCATCTAATTCAATGAATACAATCATGAATATATGAATCATAACATTTCATTCATTCCCATGTACTAAACATCCAAGTGCCTACAAATATCTCATGTTCAACATCACTCATGCAAAAAATTCACTCATATCCACACATAGACATGTGACTCTATTTTTGGAAGACTCCTATATTCAAATTAAACTCAGAGACCTATCATACTATTCCTGTTGGGGAATCTCTCCACATAACCACATGTACATATGAATCCATCCATCCAATATGACAAAGTTAATCCATATGATATGTTTTGATCAATTATTTTTCAAATCTCAAACTCGGTCATATGATCGTCTCTCACCACCTAAGAATCTTCATCTATATGATTCTAATATACTAGTAGAGTGAGGATTGTCCCTTTCAATTTCATGACCTATATAGAAGAAAAAAAGATAGCTAAACAAAAATGAAAAATGTTGTGAAAATAGCTTGAGTCCACGAAGTTGGGGCTTGAGCTTACATTGCGCGGGATGTTGACGCTGAGTACAGGGTGTTGATGCTAAGTGCAAAGTGTTGGCACTAAGCAGATTTAAGGCAGACAATATCCCAAAACCTGCAGCTCAATTCGCTTGAGTGCAAGAAATTGTGCTAAGCGGATTTGAAATCTGAGAGCACCCCAAAAAGTGTAATTCAATTTGTTTTAGAAAGAGAATTGTAGTGAGCGAATTTGAGATAAAAAAAAAAGTATAACTCTTTTAAAATCACAACTTACATGTAAAAACAAAGACTTAACTTCAAAATATACATCACAATCAATTTAAATCATCAACCATTTATCCAATTGTTTAAACGTCCAACTCTTTTCACCAAATAACATATATTTCAATCAACAAAACAAATCTTGCAAAAAAAAATTGGAACTTGTGACCACTTCACCTTCATATCTTGATCTTATAATGTAGAGTTATATCAAAATATAACACTAGCTTCTCTTACCTGATTAGAGTGATGAACACTCACAATCCAACTCCTATAGAAAGTAGGAGTAGCCTAGCCTGCACCGCAAAGTCTTGATCAATGATCTGAGCACAGTACTAGGATTTTGAACTAACAAAGACTAATCCTAAAGTCAAAGTCACTACAGGCAAAAACATGTCTATCCACATGAACAGAAAATTCAAAATTGATTCAAAGAAAAAATAAGCAAAAAAAAACTTACTCTAAACAAAATTTTGATCAAACAACTCTACCCTATTCATTATTCATTACCAAGAGTTTAAAAGTGACATTTAATCCTTAGTCGGATGAAAAATGTGATTATAAATTTAAAATGAAGATAGAGAAGAAAAAAACAAATTTTTCCTAAAGATAGTGGTTATTAAAAATAAAAACGTAATAACTATTTTTTTCTAAATATATAATTTTTTCATCTTAATATAAAATATTCATATATCATTTTAATTATACACTTTTATTTGTTTTTTTTTTCTATCTCCTTAAAAATATCAAGTTATGAAAAGATTAAAATCAAATATTTGTTTGCAACGTCTAAAAATAAATTTCACTTATATTAAGAGGACTAAAAATAATAATTTATAATTTAAAGAATAAAAAAAATAATCATTTTTGTAAAAGCTAAAATCAAAGCATATTCATTTTATGAGGACAAAGTTAGGTTTAATCCTAAAATTAAATTTTGAGATATCTACCCACATATATTCATGAACTTAAACTTGAGTGGTATAATTATTCCAAGGTAAATGTTAAGCGTAACTGTCATCAACCCTAGAAAAGACATGATTTAAGATTCCACACATGTAGTGGTAGTTATACTTCTTTCTGTTTTACAAAAGCAACAAATTAATTCATTTCCCTTAACATTGAAAAATGAATATTTATAAAAGAAATTTATCCAAGTATACGTTAAATTGCACGCGGACTTATTTCAAGTAGAAGAAATTAGTATGTGGTTCTAAAAATTACTGCGTATTTAAAAAATTTAAATTAAAAATAAAGTAATTAATAATATTTAATCATATGTAGTATAAAAACTAATATGGACAAACGGTGATCTAACACCACACGGTAATAAAGGACCAAAAAAAGTATACCATAATAGATGTGACGGTTTTGTTAAGAGAATAAGACATTTAAACCATCAACAGGGATATAAATTTACAAAATTTTGACTAAACAACCCTACTAAATTTGACTAAACCAATAAAAAAGAGTGTAGAATGAGAACAAAAAATATAATTAGAGGATTTTAAGACATATTAACATAAAGATAATAGATAGAAAAAGAAAAGGCAAAGGGCAAAGTGTTGTAGTGCTCCTGTGAGACCCAATTTTGAAAGGGAAAAAGAAGGTGAAACCCAAAGCAGATGCATCTAGCGGAAGAGACAGTGGCTGTCTGATTATTGCACTTAAAACAACACACTTCCTTTTGACCTCTTATGAGAACACTTCCTTTGACTATGCCAATTTCAAAAGCATTCTTCCCTATTTTTATGAAAAAAAAAATTGAGGATATTGTTGGAAACAATCTTAGCCTCTAATATTTAGGCAACTTACCAGGTAGACAATGCAAGAAACACAATTCTATATTCGCACAAACATTTGTATCGCCTGTCTATAAATGTGTAACATCTGGAAAAGTGACATTCTCCGGCGCACATGGAATAAATTTCTCGTTACGTATCATCATTGAATATGCTTTAATTTTATTTAACAGCTTTAGAAAAGACGTTAAATGAAAGACAATAACAACTCATAATGAAAAAACTCTATCATAATCACTTTTCTTTTATTTATCGTCGGTACTTTTTATTTAGATTAGAGTTACCCATCAAAAACACAATCTTATTACAATAAAACAAACCTCCATATTAAATTTTGAAGTGGAAGCATGATCACTTTAACCAACGTTGAATACAACTGAAGAAATTTTCCACCAACACTTAAAACTTTATTGTGAAATGCTATAATATCTGAAAAATATTTAAAAAATAAAACAATTATGTGAACAGAACAACCATACTTTCATACTGCTATCAAGCAAAGCGTGAATATACAGTATAATGATTATAACGGTAAAATTATGTATATACCAAAAAAATTCCAAACAAAGTTAAGTGTTGGGTCGTTACCCAACACGGAAACATTTAAATGTTATGCCAAATATTTTGATAACACAAGAATGGGCATTGTTATTTGTTTCGGTATGAATTGTAACATCAGTAACGAAAAGCGCCAATCTAATAATGTTACCTGGTACCAAATAATATCAGTGGTGATTCGAAAATGTAGACAAATTAGTTCTAACCACGTAAATTTCGTATCAATTCGTGACATTGTCGTTGGTAATGTCATTTCCCAACAATATTTATTCAATCAATCAATCAGGACATGCCTAACCCATTAAAGGCAAATAACTAAAAGGGAGAAAAAGAAGAGGCATGCTTGTTTATGCAGATGGTACCACCCCAAAAAAAGTATTCACAAATATAAAGTACCTAAATTTAGTTATATTATATTAGTCCACTTACACACGTTCACTACTCTACAATTTAAAGTCGCATAAAATTAAGCAATTCAAACCATCAAGCACCCTAAACCCCTCCCAAACCAAAAAACTAAAAATATTAAGCTGTCAAATCACAAGAGACTTGCTGAGTTTCTTCCCTATTCTGTGAATCTTGGCTCAACAAAGTCTCCTCAGCCTCTGATGAACACGCCGAATGCTTGCTTTTCAACTTGTTCACATCTTCCCTTGAACAAATGAAAATCCTCTTCGCCATACAACAGAACTCACTGCAATCAAGGGGAGGATGAAAAAGAAGACAATTAAAGTCCAGTTTTTGTGAATCAGATAAAGTTGAAGGTAAAACTCATAATTACTTACGGCCATGGATCATCACCAGCGAGCATCATGTCATTTTCATCATCAGTGAAAGTAATAGCCCATTTGGTTTGCATTCGAAGCTCCCCCTTAATATCAAAAATTTTCTCAAGCTCGTCTATGAGAGCCTCATAATCTTTTATGACAGTGAGGTCAACTGCACGACCAACAGCAACACCTTGCATTTGCACCTTCTCAAACAACAACATGTGATAGAAATTATGCAAAAAGAATAAAAATTTAAAAAAAAAAATGTTACGTTCAATATATTCCTACCCTAACATTGACCTACTTAAAGGCAGACCAATTCCCTAGCGCTAAGCATAGGTTTTAATTTTATTTGTTTGACACAATAGAAAATAGGAAAAGGAATCTTTAGAACAGTAGTCTTAGGGTGGAAGATATAGGTACCTTGGTCCGAGTCCTGGTGGATGGTACTGTGGCCTGCTTGGCGTGTCTCTCACTGGGTGATCCATCAGAAATAATTTGCTTCTGCACCTTATTGGACAGTGAATAATTGTGATTCTGACCAGCCTGAGTTTCACATGCAGCAACAGGAATAGAATCTTTGGGACCACTAGGAATTATTATAGCTGGACATCCCAGTTCTTTATCCGGGAGGGCAACATTAGTAAAATTGTTAGTCAAATTAACTCCAAATACCCAACAGTCCATGGGATTCTCACTTCTTTTACCACATTCCACGGGATCATGTGCCAAATCATCATTCGGCCTACATGAAACAGGGGCATACCCAGAGACATTTGATTGTGCTGTGACAGCTTTGCTGTTTTTGGGGTCCGGAAAAAGGTTGGAAGAGACACTCAAATGTGGGGAAGAAGGCCACATTCCTTCCACACGGACTCTGCTGGAGCTGCTCTTGTTACCATTCATAGGATTCACATTAATTTCTTTCATCCTTGTAGACCATATAACTGGGCTTTCATTGCTTTGGACCTCTGAAGTGCCACCCAATGCAGTAGGGTCATGGGATAAGGATGGTCCATGATACCACAAAGCCGTAGCAGGGGAATTGGGGCCAATTTCTGCATCCAACCATCACATAATTTAAGTCAATGCTCATTTAATCCATAAACAACCATGGACATGTTTAGATACCCTTTTTTTTCAAAAATCAAGAACCTAATAACATAAAATAAATGAAGCTTTTTTATGCACTTCAACTTTCATAGAAAGTATCTCATCTAATTTTTCCAAAAACTAATTTTAACTTACTATATCTTATTATATCCTCCTACAATATGTTTAGTCTAATTAAGAAAAGTTAGGTAAAACAACTAGTACCAGAAGACGAAACCTCAGGTGGCCTGGACCTTTTGCTCTTGACCACTTGTTGAGTGACATTCAAAGCAGTGGAAGCAACGAAAGGCTCTATCTCCCACGAAGAAACCCTCTCTGGCCTTGGAATTATTGCTGGTTCATCCCATTGAGCCTGAAAGGCAAAAAGATTATAAATGCTAAACCGAAACTGAATAAGAATTTAGATGGAAAAATGTAGGTCTAAGTTCAACCTTCAATGAACGCCACTGAGAGTTCCGCCATCCTGGAGATACATCCCCAACCCCAACAATAGTACCAGAAAACCTGACCAAAAAAATTAAAGTAATATGATATAACAATAAAGGACCAACTAGAACTGAAGGGAACACAAAGTGCTTATGAAAATTTCGTGTGTGCTAAAATAGATACCTTCTCTCAGGTGAGTCCTCCACCTCAAATCTCATCTTGAAACGCATGCCAACTGAAAACTTGTTGACTGACTCCAGATATTTGTTTAGTCCTATAATAAACTGGCTAGTCCTGAATGTATCAAAAGGCATGTGGACCAAGGGTTAGGCATTCTGTTACATTTTAATTATAAGCTTTATAGCACCAAAAACAAATTTCAACTTGTTTACCCACCTAGGTTTGTAATATACCACAAACATGGTACTGGTCAAAAATGCATGAGAGGCAGTGGCAAGCACTCCAAGATGCATACTCTGGCTTGATATCACAGAAGAAGGCATGGGACTTTGCTGTCGTGCTACACGCCTAACACCAACTCTCAGTTCGCCATTCTCTCCCCTGCAACAATCATGTCAAGACCAAAGTGCACACCATCACAACAGATGAAACAACATCAGAAACAAATAATACAATAAGGCTCCTGAATTAAAAACCTTAGAAACACAAAAGCATCTCCAGCAACAAGTCTCTTGGATGTGACAAATGTACTCCAGCCAGTTGTGAGCAAGTGCCTCCTTGGTTGACCTGATCATGTTTACAGAATGGAGAAGCAAATTGGCCACAAGAAAAATAGTAGATGTAAAATTTACGCTCAGTGGCCTTCATTTTATTTCATACCAATTATGGTGTTAGCTCTTCAGAATTTGGATATGTGTCCAGATCATAAATCCCCAAAGAAGACTTATGAATATTAAAGCAAAATTACCTCTGAATATATGCTTAAACTTCCACTCAAACCCATGAAGATCCTTTGCTGCCAATTCCTGAGTTGGGATAGTTTGGGTCATGTCCTACAATATATACACAAAAGTAGCAAGCGTGAAAATAAGGAAAGTTGGGTTTTCATTAAATATATAGAGGCTAAAGGAAACTGAGGTAAATACCAATTGAGGCAGACACTCGGTAGCATGCCTCCGCAGAACTGAAAATCCTCCATGAGTACTAGTATCAGAAGCAGTTAATATCTTACTGAAAGAGTGAAAACTCTGTTTCTGGGTCTCGGGTACACTTGGGTCTGGACTCGTTGGCTCTTCTTGCTGAATAAAACCACAAAAATAAACAGAGATAACTCCCCAGAAAAAATACTCTCAACTTCCAACCTGAAAAACTATTTTCCTTTAGCGTTATGTATTTCACAGTCGCAGAGGAAATCGTAAAGCAAGCAAAATACAAAGCAAACACATTCAAGGTAGAGTAATAACGAGAGAATTGGGTTCAAAAACCCATTCGGATTCTCTCAGAATGACTAAACGGATCCGCAAGACCGAAGCAAAAAAAAAAGGATGTGAAACACGTATAATCTCACATTTGACTCCGGAAGCAAAGTGATACGAGCATAAACTTCATCTGTTTCTTGTTCCGCCTACAAATTAACATAAAATCTTATGATAAGTACATGAATCACAATAATAAACATGCAATGAAAGGTATAAGAAACATTACCAACAACTGAATGTGAACAACACGACACAGAATCTTGGACGGGAGATTGAAATGAGGAATTTGCTGGTTCAGCTCCTGGTTCAGTCCCTGATTAGTCGAAGCTTGCAACTGCCAAAAAAAAAGACCAAAACTCAAGTAAATTTCAAAGCAAATAAAATCCCGAAAGCTACCAAAAAAAACATACTTGTTCCATGTGACCCTGCGGAAAGTAGAAAACTCTCTCCCCTTCGCAAGGAACATCCACCAAAGGCCCCGCACATAGCTTCCATAGCTGCGTGTACAGATCACCGTCTTCCACACCTAACCGAACACAAATCAAAACAATTAAGTAAGATCCTCGTTTTCGCAAATGAAAGCCAATGCTCTGCGTGGTTTCTCAGAAAGTAAACAACTTCTCCCCTTCACTCTCCTTCCAACACAACCCCGGTAAGGAAGACACAGCACATCAACAATTGAACCAAAACCGTGCAGACCCAAGTTCCTCAAAACCACAAAAAAACCTCGTTGAGAACCTTAGAAACTGCTTCAAACATTAAAAAAAAAGACAACCACTTTGGTTTTATTTCTTAAACTTTCTAAGCAACCAAGCAGAGCAAGGTCCATAAAATCCCAACGAAGCATAAGCCATTGACCTGTTTCTGGCTGAGAACTGGGCACACTTCTGACAGCAGCTTCCAGATGTGCCATTCAAAACGACGTCGTACAGAGAGAAGAAGAGAAAGAGAGGCAAAAGCTGAAAGCAGGTGCAGAGTGAGAAATAACAGATGAGATTACCCCATGAATAGAAAGGAGAGAGAAATAGATGGCGAGACAAGACAGTTATACGCGAGTGAGTGAGTAATGATGAAGAGTTAACAAGTTTCCTCCTTTTTGCTTCTCGTAACGATCCTGCCGCAGAATTTATCTCATGTGCTGCTAACTCCCTCTCACTGCTTCAGTTACAGAACACAAGGCCGGTTTTTCTTTCTCTTTCTTTTGTTCCCTCCTTTCGCTCCAAAAATCCTTTAGAATGACGAAAGCTTTTCTTCTGGCGTCGCCGATGATGATTATTTTGCTCCGGAGACAGCTGAATCGTCGTTACCAAATTATAGAGAATTGGTGTGGTTCTGTTTCTTCTTCTTCTTCTCTCTCCCTTGTCTTCTTTGTCTATCTATTATAGATTGATTATAAAGAATGGTCCTCTAGTCTACAGAGTCAGCTTAGCCTACTGTAATTTGTTCTCCTCAAATGAAACTCATTGGCCATCATTTTGGTGGAAACCACACTTCATTATTAAACAACAAACGTGTTTTTGTTTCTATTTTCAATTATGTTACAAAATACTCATATCGTTCTTTTCTTTTTTTTAACTGCTGCAAAGTTTATTTATGAAAATACATTTCTCCTCCACTTTTTATCATGCGAATTTAGTATTTATGTTTATATCCTACGTAGTGCTGTTTGAGTGTGTATGGTTGTACTTTAGAACATGTGGGCATATTTTTTAAGAGAAAAAAATTCATATCTTAATTCTTCTCTGTCAACACCAATTCCTTTTATCCCTACGGTAGACCTAGACATGTTCATTATTTTGTTTCAACCAAACGATCACTAGTCATAATTATTACTTTTCTTATGCATTTATGTAATTGTCCTCAAATTAAAATCCATGTTCCGTTTTATTAATTTACTTTAACTTTTAGTGCCAATCTTTAATTACAAGTTATTAAAGTAAAATTATATGTTTAATTGAAAAGAAAAGCATTATAAATGTAAGCTCGAATAGTTTCATTTTGTATTTTTGTATTTTCGTCAAATAACGCTAAGCATTAAAACATGATAATAATATCTAAATTATTAAAAGAACGAATAAGTTAAAAATTAATTAAACATGAATTTAGAGTGCCAAAGTTAAAATATAAATAGTTGAGATTTGTAGAGAATCACTCCAAACCTATATGATAAAAGTTCCAAGTTAACTATTACATCTATAAATTTTAACCAGAATATTTTATGATTAAAAAGTTAGGTGTGTTTGTGTTATTGATTTACTTTTTTTAGAATGACAAAATGTACTTCAGTCTATTTACACCAAAGAGTGAGTCGGTACATTGATCCATTTATATATATAGCAAAATGCATATGCTAACAAAAATGATACATAGATAGATTATATATAAAACAGACTAGACTAGATAGAAACGTATTATATTAATGAAATAATTATCTATGAATAAATTTTAAATTAGCCAACTTATCAGCACATGCATTTCCTTCACGAAAAATATGAGTACTCCTACACTTGATTTTTCCACAGTAATTAAGACAAGTATTCATCGATTACGAAGCATCCACGGAACATTAGTTTTAGCAGTAAGTGCAACACAAAGCAAGTCAAAATCACATTCGAGTTAGACATTAGTAAACCCCCCATCTTTTGAGCTTCCTCTATAGCATGTATAACTCCATAAAACTCAACAACCATAGTAGTCTGAACTTCAAGAAACACAGAGAAAGAAAACACCAATAAACTCCCTCATACTTCCACGGAAAATACATTCACAAGTAGCAAGACCAGGATACCCCTAACAACCCCATCGATGTTAATTTTAACCCAGCCTGGTGAAGGAAACTCTCATCTAACAAGAAAATGACAAAAAAATTTACCATTACGAGTATTAATATCAAACAACTTAATAACGTTGAAATCCAACTTATCATTCTTCATTAAAGCTTTAAACAAACTTCCCACTAGACAAATTAAGTCTTTAACTACCGAAATAGCCCTATAACCTTGATTTTATCCTGAAATCTAGCATAATTCCTCATAGGCCATATCATCCAAATAGAAAAAGTTATCACAACAAACTTATTCAATTTAACCAAAGGACTACCATCACTCTTAATAAAATAAAGAAGATCATCTTTATTAAAGAAATGAGAAGTAAAAAAAATTTGTCAAACCCAACTTCAAATATGCAAAGCATTAGAACATTAAAAAAATAAATATTGAATAGATTGTTCATGCTTTTCACAGAGTGTACACATAGAACATATATGCAAACCTTTATTCTGAATATGTTAATCTGTAGAAAGCCGCCCATAAAAAACTTTAAGTACTAGAGTTTTGAAAGGCGAAATAGAAAAAGATCAAATGAATTTATACCAACTAGATGGAACTCCTGATTTCAAGAAAAAAATCTTACCCACATTTAAGAGTAAAATGTACAAACTCATCTAGAATCCAATTAGAAATATTTTGTTCCTTCTTAACCATGATATGATTAAAAAAATGAGACATCTATTGTAAAGATAAGGGAATGTTTCAATCATAACCTGTCTAAAACTAAGACGATATCCAGAATGTTAGCATCATCAGATAACCGTGCAATATTTGCTAAAAAAAAATATAAAAATGTGTTGACCTAGTAATGGCTTATTACATTAAAAAAGGTCGATTAGGTAAGTATGAAATTTTTTGTACCAAATTTATTTCAGATTTTCTATTACTTCCTTACACAACTTGAAATAAGCTATATGGGCTCACAAATTAATTGTGTGTTTGTTTGGAGCAAAAATTGTGGTGGAAACCCACATTGCAGCAAGATAAAATATTTTCCGTGACGTCAGGAAAACATATTATACTAATTGAATATATATATATATATATAGGTAAATGTGTTTTTTTAAGATTAAGAGGATATCTATAAAATGGTGCCTTTTTATTTATTTTTATTTGAGGTGTATTATTTATTAGATAACTGAGGTATTATTATTTTATAGATATTATTTATCTATATATTCTTAGAAAATTAAGAATATTTAAATTCACGGTCTGTATAAATGATTTATTCCTAAATTCGATAGATAGGAGATTTACACAAGTTGCATTAAATAACTCGATAATTTAATTTTGTAGAGAAAATATATAGAGAAAAAAAAGTTTTAAAAGAGATATTTTTTATGAAATAAAAAATAAAAGCATTATATCCATTTATAAATTTTTATTATTTATCCACTAAAATTTATATATCTCTAAAAATTAGTTTAGAAAATCAGGTAAAAATTAATGTAATTTTCAAATGACGTGAATAGTGAGAAGCAGAGGGGCTAAATCTCCTACTAACTTTTATAAGAGCATTGAATTTTATTTATTATTATCATTAGTGGGTGTTAGTTGTTACACTTTGATGTGAACCAATAATACCTAATCTATTACTATAATTTCCCTTAAAAAATTATTAGTATAATTTAGTCGTACACGGCCGAATTAACAATCAACTTATTTTAAATATAATAAAAGTTAAAACGAACCAATGTCGTTATTATGAAGTAAAATAACATCCTTTTGCACTAAGTTATATCTTATGTGGGTTTTTGTTTTAGTCTCTATAGAAAATATTTCCATTTCAGTCATTACACTTAAGCTTATTCGTAAATTAATTCCTACTGTTAATTAAAAAAATACATATATTACATAAAAACAGACCTAATTTTTTATTAATTATATATTTATTATATTTATTTTAATCCTTTTGTTAATGATAGACTCAACAATTTATAACACACACGCATTGAAAATATATAAATCAAACGGACTTAACTTCTATGCGTAAATAATCATATTGTTGTGTTTTAAAAGATAGAAAAATTGGTTTATGCAAGTTTATGGAATTATACATGTTAAAGAAGAAACACAAAAGATGAGACTTACTAATGTCTAACTTGAATGTGATTCTGTATTGATTTGTGTTGCGTTTACTGTTAATACTAATGTTTCGTAGATGTTTTATAATCGATGGAATAATTGTTTTAATACTGTGGAAAAATTAAGTTTCGGGTTATTCATATTTTTCGTGAAAGGAATGATAAGTTGACTAATTTAGAATTTATTCAAAGAGAATCATTTTATTGGTACAATAGTCTTCCATTTAGTCTATTCTTAAAATTGTTTATGAATAGATATAGTCTACATATGTATCTTTTTTGTTAACATGTGTTTTGGTCTAATCTTTTCATATTTTTTGTATTTTTTTTAATAATAATATTTTTTTCATGTAATGACAGATGACTATGATTGTTACTTGAGGTGTCAGACTAGGTAAGATGTCAAGTTACGTAACGATGACTAACATAAAAAAAAAATTAATAAAAAAAATCAAAATTTTGGTTCAGCATTTAGTTAATAGAAAATTTTTAAAAAATGATAAAAAAGGTAAGATATGACAGCATCAATTGTCGAATTTGGTAAGCTAATCAGTGTATTATTTGTTAGTGAAGTTCAGAACTCGGTTTATTATCTGTGTGGGATGCAGCATGCTGCAGTTTTTGATGATTAATAATATTATTATTTATAAAAAAAGGTAATTATTGATGCATTTTTGTTAATGGAAGATTAAGTTGAGAGGGCTTTACAAGTTTTTTGTTATGAAAGGTTGCACAAGTTAATAGAACTAATTTTTTAGATGGGCTTTTCTATTTATGTTTAAAAAATATAAGATGAGTATTTATCTGACTTTATTATTTTATTTCTTCGGGTATAAATGTGTTTGTTTTAAGTTTAGGATTTCAAATGAGGATGTTGATATCTATTGCTTGTGCAGGATATCTTTACATAAATAAATAATTTTATACTTATTTTCTCAAATATAATATATAGTAAAAAAATTAGGTGCTTAATTTAATGGCTTGTTTACATACAGAGAGTTTTCATTGCATTTTGTGTGTGACTTATAATAAAGTACAAATATTTTTAAAAAATTAATCGATACAGACTTTTAAGTTAGGACAAGTTGATTCATTATAAAAAACAATTATTTAAAAAGTAATTAATCATTATATTAATTAAATTAAATATTATTTTAAATAGTAGAAAAATTATTAGTATCTAAAATTGTAAATTCCCAAAAAAATAGTTATAGAGGAAAAGTAGTACAATTAAAATGACACATAAATATTTTATTATTAAATTTAAAAGAGTATATAAATAGAAATTCAGGTTTCATTTTGAAAAAACCATCATCTCTGAAACAACTCATTTTTTACTTTCATTTATCTTTTCTTTAAAATTCTGATATCCTCGCTCATAAGTTTGTCGATTGGAGTCAGTCCGCCATCAGACCCTTGACCGTGAATACTACAAGATTGTCCGATCAAAATCTTTAATAAAATAAGTTCATTTTTATTTTTTTCTAAGAGTCAAATTTTTGAATTTGTTAGATTTGTCTATGAATAAACTTTGCATGTGACTCTTTTAGCTTTCGGGTTAATCTCTAATATAATTCATATTTTTTTTTCTTACATATTAAGTATAGATAGAATTATTTATGAATCTCTTATTCACACATAATGCAGGGAAATTGTAAGATTTGCGGTGCGACAAGTCCACGAAAGCCAATCTCATGTGTTTTAGTCTTCCACTTAAAACAGAATATATTACACGTCAAGGTATAAAGAAGCAAAAGTAGATAAAAATAATGAAAGTTAGTATATATTGTTGGGGTGATATCTGATTGAGTGTAAAAAGAAATTGGTGGTGACACTTTGAGGTTGATTTTTGTTTGTATAAAAAAGGAGAAGATAAAATGTTGGTATCATAAAACTCCCAGTGCATCGGACAGAAAGGATCTTCTTTTCATTAACCTAACTATTTTCTGGCCCTTTTCTTAGGCTGAAAAGCAATAGAGTTAACATCTTGGAATTGATTTAAAGGATGAAAATAGAGATCTAAATTCTGCAATGGACCACACACCACAATCATGCATTATTTCTTTCACTTTTCCTTCAAACATTGGCGTTGCCATCAGAGGGAGAGAATGAAACTGTAAAAACAAAAGGATCTTCGTCGCTATGGGCGGCAAAATATATTATTTTTTTTCCTAATGCTGCTCTTATCTTCTTAAGCTACTTGTAAGAACCTTTTTATCTCATGGAATATCTTATTTCTTACTATAATTAGTTACTATTCATTCAATCTTCTCATAAAGTAGATGCCACGCAAGAGATACTACTCGATATTACCCTTCTTCAACAAGGTTATTATTGTTTCAAAATCTCCCACTAATTACTTCAAATTACATAACAAAAATCTCTTTATAAAAAAATTAAAAAACAAAAAATGACATAACTTATTTGGAAATTAAAATTAACTTATGTACATTTTTCACTTCTTTTACCAAAAACACTCATTATTGATAAGTTTATTTAAATATGCTCCTATTTAGTATCTTCCCTTGAAAAACAGAGTCTGGCAACTCACAGTTGTTAGATATTTTGCATAGTAAATCATATATTATATATTACCTGTAAGATTTTGATTCTATTAAAGTAGATTTGTGAAAATAAATTTATTGACATATACAACTCTTCATTTAGACTCCGAGTTTAATTTATATCATTAAGATAGACAAAAAAAAAAAAGATGCTATTCATGAAAGAGTGTAAGTGTTTTAAAACATTTTATTTCTGGAAGGGACTCTTTTCAATTATAAATATGATCAAGTAATAATGTAAACAATTTTCTTCTTTAACTTCACATATTTAAAGAAGAGATCAATTGTGAATAACAAGAAGTTGAAATACTAAAGTCATTTGTTTTTTCTTCTTTAAATCCTAAGCTTCAATCTACCTTTGTTCTCCATGGTTTTCCTAATGTGTCAATTTGACATTTATAAAAATGTAATTGCAAATTTTATTATCAATTTTTTCAAAATTAAACAATTTTTTATTTACTATACATTGATATTCAATTAATCACTAACAAAAAAAAACACTACATATT
>Ga0123341_1002517_pt1 | contig 15134 bp, 8 predicted proteins | sample Turbeapinknodule_FD_89959 | JGI IMG/M metagenome (GOLD analysis project Ga0123341, IMG submission 89959) | Root nodule microbial communities of legume samples collected from Mexico - Turtle bean Mexico pink nodule | ecosystem: Host-associated > Plants > Roots > Nodule | place: Mexico: Nepantla... | reverse complement strand
CAATACTAATCACCCACTTACTTTATGTCCAAACATGTGTTGTGAAATAATATTTTTTTTTTGTATTCTCTTGAGCAAACAATAAAATATAATCCAGTTCCTTTTGACTAACCAGTGTCTACAATAATTCTAAGAAAAAGAAAAGCGTATCAGTGTATGATCACACTCACATGGCAAAAGGGAACAGTTTTTATTTGCAGACAGAGAAAATCAAGATTTATAATAATTTCTATGCTTTGGTCCTCACAATACCTTATATGTTATTATATTTCTCATGCTTTGCTCGTGACAATATCTTATAGGTACATGTGGACCTAAAGCACATAAATATTTCTGGCACACATATACCTCTTGCCATTTTAAAAGGAAAAAAGGGTAAAACTTGGCAAGCACTGTACGATGAGTAGATACAATGAAACCAAATTCAATGAATATTAATTGGGTTGCTAACATTTATGGATTAAAGTACAAAACTTTGCGTTCTTCAAAGCTCACAAGCTGGTACTACAAATTTTTCTTTTTCTTTTTTCCATTTCTTACCCATATCGACTAATCATTCTTCTGCCTCCAATAAAGTTCATATTATTAAAGAAATGAAACTATCAAAGATATAGACGTGTGAATGAAAAAGACATTTTCGTGTTTGTGTGTCAGTGAAGTGTTTAATTTTAGGTCGTTTAGGAGTTGAAATTGAGAGTAGTTTATAAAAAAAATTTCTGAGAACTTATTAAAACGTCTTTTAAAAATAAAATACTTGTTGGAGATCTCACATCGACTAGATATAAGGATATTTTATTGTATATAAGTGGATGCAAACTTCAACCTTATGAGTCGGTTTTATGGGGTTGAGTTAGGCTTAAAGTCCATTTCGTAACATGGTATCAAAGCCATTTCGATCCTATCCTAGCGAGTGTTTTGTTGGGTTTATCAGATCACCACCTATAACAAAATACTAATTTTCAATACTAATTTTCAAAATAACAAAATATCTTAAATATAATGTAATGAATAATCCTAACATCTTAACACACATAATTATGTATAAATTAAATTTTATTCTTCTAATTTAAAGTTAATATATTTAATATGATATTAGATTTTATGCTAATGAAAGTTTATTTAAATTATATTATATCATTCGTTACAAGTCCTTTTCAAAATACTACAAAAGTCTAGTCTCTCACATGAGGTAAAAATATCTATTTATATGTTTTAAAGTTTAATTTTTATTGTCAGATAATGATTACTTACATCCCAAAATATAAGAAAATTTTGGAATTTAATCTCTCATTCATCTACATGGTGAATGTTAGTTGTGTGCTTAATCAGATTCACTTGAAGAAGATAATCAGACTTTCATAAAATCAGTGTTCAAAGATAATTTAACCAAACATAGTTAATTATTAATAAATATCATTTATATTTCTAAGTGCCAGCTAAATAATTTTCATCCACACCCCTTACTCTTGTAATTTAACAATTATAAACGAATTACTTATTAGATTAGTTAAACTATAAGAAAATGAAATGTAAAGCTCATGACTCTTTTAAATTATACTTATATTAACTCGATTTTTAATCATAAATTTTGTGTTTCGATTATTGAAAATAAGATATTATCATTATTTTTCCAAAATCATCAATATTATAGTCTTATATGGCTCAATAATCGAAATTAAAAATATTTTATATATTTTTTCTTCCTCCAACTCATCATAATATTTTTTTTAAAATAAAATCATGAAAAAAAAATGTTATCTCTCCAAGGGTTGGAAGAATTATTATATATAAGTTGTATGGTTTGAGGGATGGAGCAGGGAAGTATGGGGAGTTATAGAATTGAGATAGTGGTGATACTGTCATTGATGGTTTTGGTTCCAAATGCAAAAGGGTGGGGAAAAGATGGCCATGCCATTGTTTGCAAGATTGCTCAGGTATCTATCTATAGTTATTATTATGAAGTGAAGTCTAACTTAATTCCATAAAACCATGAGATTGAAGTTTACACCTACTTATATACAATGAAAGGCTCTGATCTTTAGTCGATGTGGGATCTACAACAATAATTTTCTTCTCTTTCTCTTCTCTCTTTATGTTGTCTTCCAACTTTCGAATTTGATATTTTCAGGGTCGCCTGAGCAGTGCAGCTGCAGAAGCTGTGAGCAAATTGCTGCCTAGATCTGCAGAAAATGAGTTGGCTAGTCAGTGTTCATGGCCAGATGATGTGAGGAAGGTCATTCCTTGGTCTTCTGCCTTGCACTTTGCTGATACTGCTGACTCCGTTTGCAGTTACGATCACACCAGTAAGTTGCTTTCAATATTTTGTTCAAAAAGGGTAGCAAATAACCTCAGTTTCCCTCAATCTGTCACTCATCTACTAAAAATAGGTAGATTGGATTCTTTAAGGTTATAATGATAAATTAGATTTAAACTTATTTAAATATATTTTAATAAATGATTAATTTTTTTTTATTACTTAATATTTTTTAAAATTAAGTATCTAATAAATTAAAAGCTTCAATTTTATAAAACAATATTATTTACAGTTATTTATATATTATAAATTAATGAGCACAACATGAAATATGTTATGTTTGATAATTATATATGTTGGAATAATGTTTAAGAGTGTTTGAACATTCAGGAGATTGTGTAGATCAAAGAACAGGAGTTAAAAACCGATGTGTTGTGGCAGCCATTTCCAACTACACCAACCAGCTTCTCCAATACGGAACTTACACTCAATCTAATTGTAAACCCTTCTTCTTTCAAACTAATCTTATATATTCTCTTCTTTTTACGCTAACAATTTTTCCTTCATTATCTTATCTATCAGATAACCTCACTGAAGCTCTTCTCTTCCTTTCACATTTTATTGGAGACATCCATCAGGTATATTTTTATTTATATATGCATTCCACACTTGTTTTAAATCAACTTCTTTCACCCATGAAAGAAGAAAAAACTTAATTTCTTCCTTAGTTAACAAATTTTTATTTTTTAGTTAGACATAAGATTATCTTATTACCTTTTAAAAAAGTCTCCCGTATCCAATAGAGATAATAAAATTTTATAGTATATAAGTTGGTGTAAATTTTATTTTTAAATTAATTTTGTAAAATTAAATTAAATTAAGTTTACTTTTATTTGACGCTGTGACATAAGTTGAGAGTTGATGATCTTTACCAATTACGTAATTAGTTTGATAATGATAGAATCTCATGATTGATGATGTATCACTGCATAATTAACTTGTAAGTTTGAGGAAAGTCTCTATACACTTTATATATTTCCTATCCATATATAGAGTGATGTAAATATATACAAAATAATAAGAACTTATCACTAGTGCAAAAAGACAAAACAATGACGCCTTATTAAGTGCGGTTTTACGAACAAACGCACTCGTAAAAAAATGTAATGACATTTTTTAAATTAAGTTCATTTATAAATGCGACTATTCGTAACCGTTGCAGTTGTAAATTAAATACAACACTTGTAAAACAAGCGTGTTGATTTACAACTCCGACTATTTCCTACATCTTCTTATATATTATTTTCTTATAACTTCTTCTAATAATATCAATTATATAAAATGTATAATCACTTTTTATTCACCATTATATGCAGCCTCTACACTGTGGGTTTGTGTCAGATCTGGGTGGCAATACAATTAATGTTCTTTGGTACAACACAACCAAAAAACTTCATCGTGTTAGTCAAATTCTTAGCTTCCTTCACCATATATACACCAACCTCATTTGTTAACACTCCACTAATAGTATATCATGTGCAGGTTTGGGATGATAACATAATTGAAACAGAATTCGAAAGATTTGATGAGGACTTTGACGGCTTGGTTGATGCAATTCAAAAGAATATTACGGTATTGAATTCGGCATCTGTTTTGGTCTCTTCAATCTAATGATTTTTTCTTGTTGTTGAAGTTTTATGTTTTCTTCACTCTCACTTTTTTTTAACAAATAGAAAGTATGGGCTAATGAAGTAGAAGATTGGGAGCACTGCAGTAATAATGACATATCATGCCCAGCTTTGTACGTATGCTTCCATTTTTTGTGTGTATTTTGTTAAAGCTTTTGTTACAAATATTTTATAAAAAATTGCAAGAATAAATAACCTTTTTATGAATAATTTCATGTAGATTTTTAAATATTTATGGAAAAATTACAAAAAATATGAAAATTTGTAGTAATATATAGTTGGTTAACATGGGTGAGTTTTCAGATATGCATCTGAAAGTGCGGAAGATTCCTGTAAATGGGCCTATAAAGATGCCACTGAAGGTTCAGTACTAGATGGTAAGTAATTAGAGTCAGCTTCTTCCTGCACCTCCATATTTTTTTCTTCACCTCCATGGGGTAGTGAAACTACTATTTGACCCTTTATAACAAAAACCCTCTATAGTTTAAATATCTCTTTTTAAATCGAAAATATCTTTCAAATTTTAAAATTTAAAATAAAAAATTGTATTTTAAATTTTAGAATATATTTTCAAAGTTTGAAAATATTCTGAAATCTAAAATTTGGAGTAAAAAAAATCTAAAATTTTGGAAATAAAAACTTACACCTTTGCCAAATGGTAGTTTTGGAAATAAAAACTTTATGGAGGTACAAAGAAAAGAATCATGTAGATGGAGGTAGAAATTGTGTTTTGATAGTTATGAAACATTTTCTTTTATATTACTTTTTTTTTCTAACTATTATTTTTTATCAGCAATTTTTGTTTGTAACTATAACATGAAAATGCATTGTGCAGATGAATACTTCTTCTCACGTTTTCCGATAGTGAATTTGCGGTTAGCTCAAGGAGGAGTTCGATTGGCTGCAACTCTTAATCGTATCTTTAACACAAAGTATGCAGCGGTTATTTAGTGTGATTGGATCATGCTCATCTTAACTGTAAAACATTTTATCGTTATTTTTAACGGTGAATCAAATCTTAATAATAAAATATTATCTCTATATTCCTTGGATATGTTTCTACTGGTAATATTGGATACAACATATTTTAACATTGGATCCGAATATAAGAAAGAGTGTAAGAAGCTTGGACATTGTAGATCTAAATGTTTAGAGGCTAATAAAATTTAGGAAAAGCAAAGGTGTCTTGTTACACCCGCCAAGAACTAAATAGTAATTGTTCCAAGGTTTTAATAAATGCTTCAAAACAATTAAATATAAAACATGATGAAACTTTCTCTATAAGACTATAAAAATATATCAGGTAAGATGCAAGTGTTTTATTTGATATACAATACAACATTATGCAATTTTTATCAAAGTATGAGAATATGCACATAAGAACATATGGAATGCACATCAAATGTCAAGCTATACACATAGGCTAAGCAAACCTTGTATTTAAAATAAATATTCATGTGATTACTCTATGTTCTTAGGGAATGTTCGTCTACCAAAGAAAATCTTTTAAAATCATATATTAAAGATCTCTCGATACATAAGCTAAATTTGTTTCCTTTATCAACTTCCTGACACAAAGATTTTTAACTTTGATCCAGCTATCTCCCATGTACATAATGCGCGACAAACATGGATTTGTTCAAAAGTCTATATTTCCTAGGGAGATAAGCATTATCAGTTACCAAAGACGTTGTGAAAGAGAACAGAGCAATAAAAGCAACAAGGAATATTTTGTTATCAGTTATCACTTTTTCTAATTGATTAAAATAAGAATATTTTGTATTAACTTTAATGGATTAAAATTATTAATTAATTATATGATAAATACTTTAATGGATCAATTTTTTTTTGATAAAATAAATTTCAAAATTATATAATTGAGTTTTCTCAAGTCACTTTTTCAATCAATTAAAAAGTGAAAGTTTCCTGATAAATACTTTACACTACTGAAAAAAAGAAAAAAATTTAGTAGATTAAAATATAGTTTTTATCAATTAAAAATACTGAAATTATTATATGTTTTTATAACATGTTTTAATTGATTAAAAAAATTTAAAAGAATATTCTCTAGTAATTTTAATGGACCAAATTCTTTTTAATGGATTAAATTTAAAAAATATAAAGCATTTAAGAAGAACTGTATAGTTGGAAAAAACATGTCCCTTCAAGATTATTGGTCAAAGAATCATTTTAATGATGCTTTGATTCTTTCCTTTTCATTTATTTTCTAAGAATGTGTCTCGTTGCTAAATTCTTGGGTATATAAATTCCTGATCGCGATAGTCAAACATTTTGAAAAGATTAACAAACATTTTCAACGGAAGTGAATTAACCAACGAAGTTGAACACATTCAATGAAGACGAATGTTGTTCCAATCATGTAACTACACAAATTTGAAGAATGCAATCCGCATAAAACAAAATAAAGGCTATATTAGCAGCTAAAAAACCACCTTCTGATCTGTTTGAGCATTCATTTGATCAGGAAATTTCCTTCTGCAACATTTCTATTCTTCACTATGTTCACATTGTGCTTATAATTGAACAAACTTGGCAATAATTTCCCACAGGGCATTTTGTCAAACACCTGAAGAAACCAAGGATACAGAGGCATGGAAAAATGCTTCAAGCCTGTAATTCCTTCCCCTCTTTCACTTAGGCCATACAAGGTGTACAGATTTAGAAGAACAAGAAAAATGAAAACACATTTGTTCTTTTTCAGCATCATGAATTTAATATTCTTATAGTTTAAAACTTTATTGGTGGATCCCTTACAGAGCCTCGTTACCCTCCTTCCCACTCACAAGCTAAAATAAAGGCCTTCACTTAAATAATTGAATGTTCTATTACCCAATAAGCTATAGTCATCATCAGGTAACTGAATTAAGAATCCTCAACTCGAATAAACTTTACCAATTTAGACTTTATGTCCGATGGAATTCGTATAGGGCGATAGTTTTTGTCAAGCCACACCGCAGTGGCCTTGGCTTCCAGAATTGGCTGCCACCAATTCACCAAATATCAACAAATATTCACAAAGATGAAAAAAAAAAACTAAATGATAAGTGGTGGAGACAGACCTCTTGGTTTGGCAGCTTATAGATGAAGTGATCAAAGTATAAACGAGCAGCCGAAGAGCCAGAAATCCTAACCCTTACAATAAATTTGTCTCCACTCTGGTTGCATGTTCTTAAAAGGAGAACAAATATTAGTAAATAGAACTAGCTTATACGAACATCATATCCCCTTTTTAGGTTACTAAAAAAATTGTATTACGAGGTAATTTACACTACATCCCAACAAGTGTATATCTTAACATGCAGAAATAGCAAGCAAAATTGGGGAGGCTTACTCTTAGAGGTGCAAGGAATTTGAGCGATAGTTCTGACAATGCCAATGCATCACCAGTGCGAGCCACGGCATCACAATTAATACCAGTGTTTTCCAAGAGTTCATGACGACCTAACAAATATGTATGGCATGTGATCAGTTTACACATCTAAAACAGAAAGTAGCCTTTTAATTGCCAGTGGTCACACATGAACAAGAATAATTTAACATGTTTGCTGATCATCCAACTCAATACATTTCTATTAAGTATCGTGTCAATTGTCAATTCCCTGATTATAGCAATTATACTGGCTCAAATATACCAAAACAAAGATCAACAAAAGAGAGGAAACATTTCCAAGCATAAACACGGATTGTAAGAAAAACTATTATATATACAACTTGGAGAAACAAATAGAACTACCAGTGCGATGAAGCATTAGATTGCATCTAAATTAGACAGTTTGATGTAACCATACAAAATCTTAAGGTACCTTTTTTTTATGTGAAAAGGTACAAAATATGGTGAAACTTTAGTATCACTATTCTTGAGTTAGTAATACCAAACACACATGCCAGATTATCTGATTTTTGTCCAAGAAATAGTTCAGTGTCCTGGCTCTATTTTCTGTATTATTCTTTCTTATTCTCAAATAAACTAACAAATGTTCATTTGCATATAAACGTTCATTTCCTACAAACTGTGACTTTTTTTTTTCTTTATAAGAGTTCACCTAATTTATCTTGCATACTAACAGTGAGAATCTTTCTTTCAACAAGATGCTAATCTAAGGAATATACTTCAATGAAACTACACATGTAACTTCTATTAGTTTGACCAGATGGAGAAACACAAATATAGCCTTTGGTTTTAGCACGACCTAAAAACAAGCAAAGGGAAGAGAGGAAATCAAATTTATGCTTATTATATGGACATAGTAACGGATAACATGCACAACCAAAAACTTTCAAAAAGTTATAATCAGGTTGTTTGTTAAACAAAGCTTCATAAGGTGAGCATCCATGAAAACATCAGTAGGCAAGGTATTTATAAAATGAAAAGCAGTAGCAAAAGCTTCATCCTAGAATTTTCGAGGAAGGGAGGCACCAGTAAGAAGAGACAAACGTGTGTCATTTATAAGGCGAAGTTTACACTCAATAGAGTCGTTTTGTTGATGTGTGTGAGCGTTGTAAAACTGATGTCAAATGCCATGACTATTAAGATATGAATCAAGACTTAAAAATTCTTTAGCATTATCAATTGGAATATGCATCTAAAAAGGCCACATAGTATTTAGCACTAGTCGTACTAGAAATAGGTGCAGGTTCCCATATATCTATGTATACAAGTTCTAAAGTATGAGAGTAAACAACAGTTGATTTATGAAAAGGTAGCTGATGTAATTTTCCTTTGACACAAGTATCACAAAACAGATGAATGTTAATTATGTTGTAAGGTATTTTACAAGTTTACAAGTGTTTAAGACTTTCTTAACTGTTTGTGTTGAAGTGTGGCCAAGACGTGAGTGCCAAAGTTGAAAAGAAGATCTCACATAAGCAAGAGTAGTATTATTAGCACTAAACACACAAGATTGAGGAAAATGTGGAAAACATAGAGACCATCTTTGGGTATGCCTTTAAGAATTATCTCCTTTGTATCCTAGTTTTTGACATAACAAGAAGTTAGAGTAAAATTCAAAGAATACATTATCTTTAGCAAACTTAAAACACTCATGAGTTTCTTGGTAATATGCGACACATGCAAAAGTTGATGTAAAAAGAACTATGCATTCATGTGTGGAATATTACATGTAGCATAACCAATATGATGAATCTTCATACCTACATCGTTACCTAGTTTGACAGAATCATTGCCAGTATATGTATTCTTTCTAGAGAAATTGTTGATATCATTCATTATGTGATGGAGACACTACTATCAAGATACCATGGAGGATCATTGATGGTTGAAGGAGTTCCAAAGAGCAGGTGTATTATCACCATATCACCATTTTTTGCAGATAGAAAGTAGGAATGATTAGCAGAGACACTGGACTGATTATCATTATCATACTTGTGCCAGCAAGTAACTATTGTGTGTCCTATCTTGCCACAAATTTGGCATTGCATTTTTTGATTTTTCCATGTAGGGAGAACACTTCAAGAACTTCTGTTAGGATTCTTTGATCCCGAAAATGTGACCTTTAGTTGGAGCAAAGTTTCTGTTCTGAGTAAAATTACCTCTGTTGAAAGAACTGCTGAATTTTTTTATGATTGTGATTGTTGTGTGATGGCCAAGGACTAGAGACAAGATTAGCTTGAAGAGGGTTTTGCTCAGCAGTTTTGTGCTTGTCTAACCATTCTTCTTGGGACAAGAGCAAGGCTTCTATTTCTTCAACTGCGTAAGGATAAATGCGTGATAGGACAACAGTGACAAAACTGTCGTATTCTTCTGTTAATCCATCCAAGATTGCTTCTAAATTATCATCAGTGGAAATAGGAGAGCCAATAGCAGCCAACGTGTCAACAGTCTTCTTTATATTAAGAAGATAAGTGTTGATTGTTTGGTCCTTCTTTGGTGTGCACAACTCGATCTTAAGTTTCTTGACCCTTGCTCTTGTTTGAGAAGCATAGTAGACATGCAATTTTGTCCATATTTGGGAGGAAGAAGTAAAGCCCTTCCATTTTGGTGAGAATAGATGTGGTCATGGAAGCAAGGAGCTAAGATATCAAGAACCGATCTTGTTCACAGTTTTGGATAATCTTGATTGAGGGCATTGCTAAGAGCATCCTGGTAAATTTGATACGTATATCTTGACCTTCCAAGAACTTTGTGAGTTTGAGATCTTTAACTGTGGCTAACACTTGTTGTTTTCAGATAAGGTAGTTGTAATCATCTAAGTTTGAGAGATATTGGGGTATTGAATGAGTGAGGAAGAAAGAATGAGGCAGCAGAAAAATTTTTGGAGTTCATTGTGGAAGCCATGGTAGAAGCTATGCGGCTCTTGATACCATGTTAGAAAGAAAAGAAGAGACTGGAGGAACTGAAACACATTGATTATGAACATATGAACATATGAAGAGTACAAAACTGTGATACATGGTCAGGATAGCTAAGGTTCTATAAATAGAGGAGAACCTAACAGAATAACTGATATAAGTAAATGATAAACTGTTATATATCAGTGTTAGAGATTCCACATCGACTAGAGATTAGAACCTTTCATTGTATATAAGTGGGTGTAAACCTCAACCTCATGAGCCGATTTTATGTGGTTGAGTTAGGCTTAAAGTCCACTTTGTAATATGGTATCATAGTCATTTTAAATCTATCCTAGTCCACATGTGGACTATAGATTAAAATTAGTTTACATGTAAGATAATTTGTCGAAACCCTCTCGTGTAGTCTTTTTAAATTTTTATTTTTGTTTCATGCGTCCGGATAAATTACTTTCATTGTTATTTCTCTAAGTACTTTTGGAGAAACTTGTTGATAGACCCCTAATTCATGTATCAACAAGAGTTCACAGTGCCGAAAAATATTAAGTAGCAGCGCATGAGATCTCACCGTGCTGGCAATAACTTGCATAAACTGCATTGTTGACCACACCGTACTGATCTAACTCATAATCACGCACTTTCAGTTCGACATCGCAGAATCCACTCATTCTGTTATATCATAAGCAATAGTAAGGTTATAAATTGCAGGAAGATATTAGTAGATATACTCTGAGATTGAATAAATTAATCACTATTTAAAAGAGAAGCTCGAATGAAAATTGGCCATCACAGTAGAAGGATAGAAAATGAACGCAATTCCATGCGGGATCCGTCAAATGCGCAAAATGAAGCCCCGAATTGAAGTTCAGAAGTTGAACGCACAGGTAAGAGTTTAAAGAGAAAAAGAAGGGATATGTGAGGAAATTGCAAGTACCCTTTGCCGCCTCTGAGATCGAAGAGTGGTGCAGAGGCGCTGGAGCTCACCGGCAAAACTGATCGGAGTGCCGGCGGATTGAACCGCCGGCGGAGAAAAGGAAAAGGAAATCGGCGTTCGAGACGAAACGACGTGGCGTTGAGGAATAATGTGGAGGGCAATAACACGGTAGAAGCGTGGTTGGAGAACATTGTTTTCGAGAGAAACGGGATTATGAGGAGTAAGCGTTATAACCCATGCTACTGCTTTTATACTTTTCTGTTCATCGTGTTTTCTCAACGCTGGATTTTAGGTTGGTGGCAGAAGGACGTAATTTTTCATACAACATGCTAAGATTAAAGCCTTGAAATGAAAATGAAAAGAAATATATTTGCATTGAGAAAGCGGAAAAACGCGATATAATAAGATATTGAAAGCGAAGTAATTTGAATAACAATGTTATAAATATAAAGAAGAAATAAAACTTGCAAAAACAAACTCTTTCTTCAAAGATAACTACATTTTTTTAACACAAGAAAAGATTAAAAAAAGAGAAAGATCGTTCAGAAGAAGGTTAAGTGATAAAATGATCAAGTCATTCTTCACCCTTACATTTATAAGTGGAATTTAAAATTTATATATAATGATGTATTAAGAGATAAGTTGGACTTTGTAGATCCATTTTTTCTGACTGTTACGTTCTTTGGTCTAAGCTTGGGATCTTTAGTAAACTTTATCCTTTCCCTTTGCGAGAGATAATTTTGCAAAATTATTTTTAAACTCTTTTTCACTAGTAACTTGTATTAATTCAATAAATTTGATTGGATTAATTAGGAAATACATATTTGTTGTCTATTATAGTTATTTCTTTTAGAGAGAACTTAGAGAGATTTTGATCTTGGTGAGACTTCTAATCTTAAAAACTTTTTAAGAAAATTTTTTATCACTCATTTTGAAAATAAACCTTTGTGAAATATTTTATTCTTTTAAATCGAAATGAGTGATCATTTGTATTCATTTAGTGTGTTTGATAGTTTCAGAGACCCAAGAGAAGAAATAAACTTGAAGGATGAGGTGAGGAGATGATGGAGGTCCCTCCAAGCCACCACACTTGAGAAGATCAAAGAAGATAGAACATTGTTGAAGGAAAACATCCAACCTTCGAGTCTTTCTTCTTTTGAGCCTTATAAGTAATTGTACGGAGTAGTTTAGAAATTTATTTTGGACCACATAGAGTAAAATATTATTTGGACCTTGTATTTAGGCCATGAATATCTAGTTTAAATAACCTAACCCTATGAGAGAGTGTTGTCACCAAGCTAGGGTAAATAACCTAACTTGGACACCAAGTTAGTGATAGCTTAGGGCTAAGTGGCACCATCTTTCATGTGCCACTTGTCACTCTCTTAATGGAGATGATTTAAAGCCTTTCGCAAGCTACCTTTGCCACATGTCAACCTGTGAGTGAAAAGGATTTTGAGAAGCTTGCTCCACAAACTAGGGTTAGGGTTTGAGGCTTGCTTTGCAAGCTTCATCTCCTATAAATAAAAGTCTCTTTGTACATAAAATTCAATTTTACTTCCCGCAATGCTCTATTTTAAGTTTCTACCCTTTACTTTTCTACCATTTACATTCCTTGTAATTTACTTTTTCTACACTTTATAGTTCAGTCATTTACAATTTTTGTAGTTGAAATTTCTATCATTTACTTTTTAGCAATTTATGTTTAACATTCTAGCTCTTTTTCTTTCCCGCTTTCTGTATCTAAAATCATTATACGGTCTAGTTAACGATTGGTAACTAAACGGTTTAATAGTTATACGTAGATCTTTAAAAAAATCATTTTACTTTCTACACAACTCATTTTACTTTCTGCATAACAATTGTTAGACGGTCTAGCAAGCGATTGCAGACTAGACGGTCTAACAATTGAAATTATTTGTTTTTGTTTCATTTCCTTGTCTTTAGTTTATGTTACAATTTACTTTCATGTTATTAATATTTGTCATTTACATTCTCAAGTGTTGCTAGATGGTCCATTAGATGATAGTCTATACACGGTCTAGTCTTCATTGTGCTTTGTTTTCAATTCATTTACTTTCCAATTTCAATTTCCATTTTTTTCCTTTATTAATTTGTAAAAGAAAGAACATACATAATGAATCTCGGATGTCATGTTGTCTTGTGAAATACGCGTAAACTAATAAAGAATATACTTAAAGAATGTTTCATATTTATGAGTTAAATATCTAATGAGACTATCCACCAAATATACTAAAAGTTGCCTATCAATCACTACAAAGTTTAATATAGTTAAATAGTGTAAAAACCTTTTAAATAAGATTTTACTCAATCAATCTTCACTTTTTTTTTATTATGTAATTATTTTTCTCTTTTTATACATTTGACTTATTAACATTTATGTAACTTAATATTTTCATTTAGAAATACAATATGATTTGAATAAAATCCAGTTTAGAGTTATGTGTGAGTCTATTTTATTCCACACTGACAACAGTAACTTTGACTACTAAATTCGCCCAAACTAACTTAACACATGGTTCACAAAGATTAGTGGTCTCAATTATCTGCAAAATTTGTAGTAGGAGCTCGAAAAGGGCAGCTACAAAAGTCAAGCGAGTGGAGTCACGCACACCCGTGTTTTGGGTCCTCCCCTGTGGAACACCCCTCTTTCGCCCAAGTTTCTCGAGTCTTGGTAAGTCAAGTCAACAACCGTAGTGAACACTCACAACACAACACAACACATTGTTCTGCTGCTAACGGTACTATATTATGAACACAAACCAGGATCCACACAGAACACCATAAAACTAAACAACCAACAGTCTTGTCTCAAGGGCCACGCCATGTTAGGCTTCCATTTTCTTGTCTCTTGTTTCATGTTTCTTGTCTTGAGTGCAGCAGCTCAGGGGGAACAGCACCAAGAGTGCTTTGATTCTCCTGTTCAACCATGTGGGTATCTGGGGGGAATCACCTTCCCCTTCACAACAAGTTCCGATCCAAAATGTGGGTTCCGAATAAGGGGCTGTGACGACGACACTGTTGATAAAGAAATCTCACTCACAGACCAAAATTGGTATAAAATTGTTACCATATTTCATTCTCCCGACCTCAATAACCTTTCAATCATCATCCGTTACCCTGATTTTGACACACCAAAGCAGCTTCAAAAGCCTTTCGAGATAGAAGAAAAGCATTTCAAGATCGGCAACAACATTAGCTTCTTCGGATGCCTGCGGAACTCCTATGACAACGATGTCGTAAGCTCTTCAAACATGTTCCTTTACAGACACTGTCCTTACCACGACATGTACTACAATTCTACCCTGCGTCTCGAGTATCCCTTGCCCTTCAATCCATTCACATGCTTGCTTTTTCAGCTTCCTCAATTTGGATCTTTTTGCGCTTGCCCTTCGTGTACATTTCTGTTTTCTTTTCTCGAAATTAAATTTAACATACCCGAAGATTGCAAACCCTGTCAGCGTCCCCAATGTGAGTTTGAGTTTGTGGAGGGACAAGGCCTCAAATGTTACCGACACGATCATCATGCACCACCTCCTCCTCTTTCCTCGCCTTCTCCGGTTAGTTCACCTGCAACGGGCAAGGCTAAGAAAATAGGTACTGTATTTAACTTTCTTTACTTGCCATATATTATAGGAAAATCATTTTTTTTTTACTTACATCACCTATATTTCACTAAATATTAATATTTTAATATTTTTAATTTTAAAAATTATTTTAATATTTTATATTTAACCTATATTTTAATAAGGATATTTTTTATTATAAATATCAATATTTTATTATAAATATAGAGTGCAACAAGATGTCAAAATATTGTTACTCTTTTTTATATCACCCTAAACATAAATCTTGCATGTACCACATTGAAAAAGAAAACATAGACACCGTTATAATATATATATAT